>Ga0209296_1000102_pt1 | contig 69843 bp, 74 predicted proteins | sample S_130206_EF_Meta_FD_187319 | JGI IMG/M metagenome (GOLD analysis project Ga0209296, IMG submission 187319) | Freshwater microbial communities from Lake Simoncouche, Canada to study carbon cycling - S_130206_EF_MetaG (SPAdes) (version 2) | ecosystem: Environmental > Aquatic > Freshwater > Lake ...
TTTTATGATTAACAAAACTGCTATTGCAAAGGCAGCTTGTAGCAACAATGTCATCGTTTGCTCAGTCATTGCAGCACCTCCTGCACAGTGATACGTTCCCATGATTCGGGTACATGTTCTATGTTCCGTTGAACCGCTCCACTGTATTTGTTTCTCAGAATTGTGAACGTGCGCGGTTCTGGCTTAATGCGGTATTCTTTAACATCGTCGTGAAAGCTAATTTCTTCGTCTTCATCAAAGTCATCCCAACACGGTTTTTTATCGGAACCATTTTGATATTGTATCTGCTTGCCTTCACTCAACGCTTGTACGATTGGCAGGAATAAGTGTGCGTTGTCTTTATTCATATTTTTAAATCAAATTATTTTTCGTAGGTATAAAAAGCAAAGGTAAAAAGCCCGTCTGTATCTTGAAGGAATTCGGCAAAATAAGGCATGTCTTCATGAAGAGCTACCTGTATAGTCATCTGACCATAGCAGGGTTCATGGTCGCATATCGTAGCAGACCAATCCAATTCTTTTATTAGACTCCAGACTTGTTTCTCTGTGTATTTTTTCATTCTGTTTTGTGGCCATCAAGAAATGCTTTTGCAGCAAAAGAAAAAGCAGTTGCACGTAAATGACCTTGATCTTTTTCAGCAACATATCCTGCTGCCCATAAACCAGCATCAATAGCACTACGAATAGATGGTTTTATAACCTGTCCTTGAACATCAACTTCATCAAATAAAACAGCATTTTCTGGCTGAGTTATTTTTTCACAAGTAATGCTTACTTTGCCATCGTATGTTCTTTTAAAGAAAGTCCCGCGAAGAGTTATTTCAACTCCAATTGGAAGCTTCCACATCGAAGCTTCATTCCAAAGAGTTAAAGATATTTCATTAGAGCTTGTCTTTAAAACAGCATTTGAATAACGCTTGTTATTCTTAGATAGTTTTGGAGGGTATTGGTTTTGTATTGTAACTGGACCAACGCAAGTAAATTGATCTCCGTCTTTGGCTTGCTTTATTTCATGAATTGAAGCCATTTATTTAGAAAATTAAAAAGGTTCTTTCTTATCAATCTTCCATGCTTGAAGAGAAACGTAGTGCTTACCATTGTACTCACTACCGCGTAGATTGTAACTCACTGTTACAACGTCACCAACTTCACAGTCGTTAATAAGAGAACAACCATCTTTAATTAACTCTAGTTTAATTGGTTGAGGATATTTTGAATCAGAATCGTGTTCAACAATGAATTCACGTTTGGTAAAGCCTTTTGTTCCAATTGTTTGCATTTCGCTGATTGAAAGAATAGGACCTGTAATTTTGTTTATTTCGGACATAATATTGTTTTTTGTTTATTTAGTGAGATTTTTAGCTGCTTTTAAGTAAGCGTTTATTACACGATCGTCTTTTCCATAAGGAGTGGAATTGGCTTTTTCGAGTTTAGCATCAAGTGCTTCAAGAGTTGTTTGAAGATTAAATGATTCAATGATTTTTGGAACCATGTCATCTTCCTTGTTTGCAACATCCTTCTGTGGCTTGCTTGTTGATGCACTAGATTGTGGTTTGCCATGATCATTAGTCGCGTCAGGGTCTTTAGTATCATCAATGCAAAACAAACCGTTTAAAGCATACTTTCTTGCGTAAGATGAACATGCACCTGTAACTTGCGCTTCGTCCATACCTTTTTTACTTTCAGTTTCGCGAGCAAATGCTGTCGTGATTATTGATTCACCTTCAGAAAAAAAAGTTGCAGTGGCTTTAACGTAAATTCTACCACCAACTTCAACAATCTCATCACTTAAGGTAAGGATTGCATTTACTGCTTGTAAAAATGGTTTGACTGATTCAAGGATGCTTTCTGCTGATCTATATCGATAATTACCAAACTTGTTTTCTAAGTTTTTAGGTGCAATAAGATTAGTCTGAATTATTTTTAATTTTTCTGCTGCTTTCTTCATAGTTATTGATTCTTAAGTAAATTGTGAATAATTAAGGCGGGGTTTTTTGAAATTGGATGAGAAATAAGACAACATGGATGGAAATCTAAAGTTGCTTCTCTAATTTGAAAAGCAACATTTAAGTCTTCTATTTCTATTACCAACGATCCATCAAGATCAGAAAGAGAATCGTTTTCGATTCCATGTTCTTCAAGAAGTTGTTGTAAATTACGTGGTAGTTTTCGAATCATGATAATCATAAACTCCCCACAAGCGCGGAGCGCTTAAAATTCTTCGCTGCTAGAACTCATAGATTCAAGCTTATATTGAGGGCAGACATGACAAAGACCACAAAATGAGTTTTGCGGCGTTCCACAATAAGTTTTTGCTCCAGGCCTAACTTCCACAAATTGTCCCGGCTTTTTGAGTTCATCAGCTTCAGCTTGCGTAGCACATAATTTAGAAGCTCGCTTAGCTCCTTTTGTTGTAATTGCATAAACAGCAGGTTTTTCCCATTGTTCTTCCGGAGTGCAATTACGTGGAGATCCTTTTAGTGCTGCTAAGTGTTCAGGAACTGTTTTATTGAAAAGCTTTAAAGCGTGTTCTCTATCGTAAGGTTGAGTATAAATCATCCATGGAGATTGTGGATACTTTGGATCAAGAACACTGCGTGAATGTTGCCATGTGATGTCGATGTAGATTACTGCAACTTGTAACACTTTAAGTCCATTGACCTCGGCTAGATAACCGTTCATTTGAACTTGGTCATAATGCTTGCTTTCTATTTTATCTTTTGGAGAACGAACAGTTTTGTAGTCGTAAATAGTATTGTTGCAATATAAGTCAATCTGTCCTGATACAGAAACATCGCAAATTTTTGTGTAAAGACGACGTTCAGAAATTTCACCTTCGATTTCCATTGTGTTGGATTCAAAAGTTGAATGCATTGATGTACCAATGAACGCAGCAAACATTGAATAAGTTGATCGTATCTCCTCATTTGCAATCTTTAAGTAAGTGCGTTGTGGAGGTGATAGTAATTGAGTAACACTGAATACTGAATCAGCTTTGGAGTAATCGTTTCGTAGCAATGCTCGTGCAAATGGCATAGGTAAGCTTTGTAAGCTTATTGGGATGCTTTTTGGGTCCATAAGTTTTAGTTTTTTTAAATGTAGATTGCTAAAATTTCCTCGTCGCTCATTGTTGTTAGCATAAACAACTGATTGTATTCTGTTTGTTCGCCATCGAGGGGAGATTGACCATCGTCATGGAAGTATTGCATTCTTAGGCGACCGTCAATAAGTTCATCAAATTCTTCACCCCAGCTGTCTCCATCAAGAATGACTGATGGATATTTTTTCTTGTTGTTTTTACCAACAATTCCATATTCGACGACTAGGCGGCGATATTTGGTTTTGTCCATTTTGGTGATATCTGTTATTGTTTCCATATTAAAAGTTTTCGAAATCAAAATCAGGATGGAGCTCTTTCATCTTTGCTTGAACTTTTTCTTGCCATGTGTAATATTCACTAATTAAGTCAATGCTATCGCCAAGCGCGTGAATTAATTCATGTACAACTGAATCCATTGTACTTTCCATGTCTTGAAGAATTTTAGCTTCATTAAATGTTTTCATCTTCATCGAGTGTTTTCATATTATTCTAATTCAAGGTCGATTGCTCTGGTGCATCCATTTTGCTTGACGATAAGGGTTGCTGTAATTGTCTCTCCTTCAGCCACTCCATCTTCATCCCCGACAAAGACTGAACCTTTCAAGGAGGAACTGAATAGGTCTTCTCCTGTGAGATCGAAAGGGCAGTCCTCAAATATGTCGTACTCATCGACGGTTGTTACGCCACAGGTGATCTCTGTGAATCCATTTTCAATGTCCCAACAAGAGTCAGTGATATCGAGTGTGTATTGGCGACCCTCGCATGAGAGATAGACACCCCCTAAGTCGAGGGCTGCAATACTCTCAAGCTCTTTCGAGAGTGAGATAGTAACATGGGAGATTGCTACATCGTCGATGTAACCTTCTACTTGGTTTTTTTTCATGGTTCAATAATTTCGTATTCTCCTGTTTTTAACAAAATTTCTCCACACCAAATAAGTCCATCTTTGTTTGCGTTTGGAATATTTTTTGCAATGCTAACTTCGTAGACTTTGTTTTTGTCTATTTCAATATTGGTTCCTGCAAGCTTGTAAGAAATCTTTGGTTTAATTTTCATTGTTTTAGTCAGGCTAAAAGTGCCGTGGTACTTTATTACGCCCCACGGCGGGCGTACCAGTCACATGAGTTGCCTACATAGTAGTTGACTGAAACACCTATGTAACCAGACGGTTTTTGCTGCCGCCAACCAGACCGTTTTACCTTGTAACGGTCAAAGGAAACTTTTACACATTTACGGTGATTAGAGCAGACTGCTGTTTTGGGTTTATAATGGTGGTCAGGAGCGAGTCTAGAGCTTTTTCTGCATCCTCGTTACCAATAAGCGGGTTGGGCGCTTTAAGGCTATCTACAATGAGTTTTCTTGTATCGTTGTAAGCAAAACTTGTAGATTGGACTTTTGCTAGTTTTGCTTGAATTACTTTGATTGCTGGTGACGTAATACCAAAATTGACTTTTGCTTCGGAGCTTGGATTCCAACGATGGTAAATAGTAATGTCATCTTCATTTAAAACTACTTTCTTGAAATCTTTCATAACCAAAGCAATTCCTTCTTTCTCAAGCGCGTATCGCTTTGCTTCTTTTTTGATTTCTTCATCTTCATGCGCTCTTATAGCTTGGTGCATTAACGCTTCTATAATTTGCGTTTTTGTAGGCTTAGGTTGAATTGCTTGGATTTTATTTGGAATAGTAATTGCAGTGTTCATGTTGTTTTAGTTGTTAAAATTTAAGTTTCGATCTTTTGCTAGTTGTTGTAATGTTTTTTCCCATATCTCTGTAGGAAGCGAGTCGTGGATTATTTGTAATTCATTAATTAATTCCATGTGATCTTCTGGAACCCATCCAGCGTCATGCAGTTCTTGCCATCTTTGATATTCAAATGCTTCAACGTATTCGTCTTCAGCGATTAAGCATCCAGCAGCGCAAACTTTGTTTTTACTCCCTCTGTACATGCATGTTCCTTTTTCTCCTACGCTTCTGCTGTTTTGTTGAAGTAAGTGTGTTGTTACTTGGTTAAAAACTTCTTGAGCAGTAGCGTTAGGTAGTGTTTTAAGTGTTATCATTTAGTTTTTAGAATTAGAATACAAAATTGTTTGTTCATGCATGATCAAATCGTTTTCATGTATTATTTCAATGGTTGCTTCTCCGTTGTTCTGGTATGGATCTATTGTTTCTTCACTACCTTCAATTAATTTTGTATATGGATCTAGTCCGCTTTCGTATGCCCATTCATATAAATCTGAAGATGTGAACGAAGGGTTTTTTGCCATGAAAATTAAGAGAGCATCTTTATGTTCATCTTCGATACTAAATCTATCCCACGCAGTTATTTTTTGATCGATGTGTATCATTTGACATCCTTAAAATAAATTGTTTCTATTTTTAAAAACTCCATTTCTACTTCTTTATTGTTCTTGTCGATAAGGTGCCATTTCATTTCGTTAAAAATGTTTTCAGCAGCGAGTTGTGTCTCTGCTTCAACATCTACAATTATTTCACTAATCACTTTATATATTCTCATTGTTTTAAAAATGATGCTTGCAAGCTCGCCAAACGATGGATGGCTGTCCTCCTCTGTCCCGTTGAGGTGTTTGACGAACTTGCAAGAAATTATTCAAGGTCTAGGTTTTCTTCTTCGTCTAGAAATTCTTGGTTTTTAGCCAGACTAAAGCAGTCTGGTTCTTCTTCTGGTTCAGTCCAACAGACATAGCATCCCCTGTTTGGGGAGCTACATCCGCAACGTGAGCAATTCATTATTTGTGATTTTGAACGTCACAAACTACTGAATAAGAAACCTTTTTCACAACTTTACAGGTTGGTGTACTCATACCACTTCTTGTGTATTTTGCTGCGATTGTGAAATTTAGATTCTCAAATACACTTTCTACTTCAAGTGTGCATTCTGTCATAGGATCACCTTCAGTATCGCAAAACGACTCTTTAGAAAACTTTGGCTCGCCTAAATCCAAACTCATTATCCATTCCATTGATTCTTCACGATTGTCAAATGACTTGCTGTAATGGATGTCTGTACTGCCATAAGCCCACCAACCGCCACCGTACTTCTCACGAAATCTTTTGACAATTGGATCCATTTCAATTAGCAAAACTTCGCGTCTTAAGCTTTCAACTCGATAACTGTTTTCACCGAATAGTTTTCCAAGAGCGTTTAGTGCTTGTTCTACTGTTACTTCTGTTTCGTTTTCGTATTCTGCTGTCATGTTTTTGTTTGTATTGATTAAGACAATTATTTCCCAAGCCCGAAGGGCTTAGATGATTGATATAAATAAAAAAACTCCGACGACTTGACATCGTAAAGCACGGAGGTTATTAGTTGATCGGATGCGCTTCTACACCCGCCTGCAATGTCCAGCAGGTCCGTTTGTCTTCTTGGGGAAGATTGTTTTAGCGTTTAAGTATTGTAATCTTTTGGATTTTTTCCGCATTTGCATCAGGGTAATACCTTTGTGCTGCTTCAAGGCACTTTTCTACTGATGACGCGGCGATTACAAACTTATCTCGCTCGTTTGTGCCAATCATAGTTCCAAACCATTCTAATTCTGTTTTTTTAGAATAGCTTTTATTATTTATGATCGGGATATATGCAGGTGTCGTGTCCATAACATTCATTGATGCTTTTTGACAGCTTTTTGTATTTTGTGTTCATTTCCATGATTGCTATTTGTATTAACAATAATGAAAAGCTAGTCACTGAGAATGCTGCGCCTACTATGATTGATGTGCTCATATTTTTTTGGGCATTACCCCCATTTCTCGCCTCCGGGAAGCTTCTCCGTCAATAGACTCGCTTGTCCACATATCACGAAGCGTGATCAGCGCTTATGCCAAGGTGGATTTAAAAGGTCTGGCACATTAAAGCTTTTAACCTTATCGCTATCTACGTCTTCGGAGACGAGAAATGGAGTGCCAGTATTACGCCTCTGGCAGTGCGTTTTTTAGTACAAATGACCTGCGTACTTGAGTTTTTTCCCTCCTGTGCGTTTGTGTAGCTCTTTACGGGCTTGCTTAATATCTTTGTGGAATTGAAGCATTTCTTTATGCGCGTTCCACTTTTTTTCTTCGTCTTTGCCGCTTGGCTGAAAGTTGTTTTGAAATTTTTCCATGATTGATTGTGTTTAGGTTTAGCTACGTTTCCAGTAGCCAGGGACGTAGTAGTAGGTTTCTGTGTGCATGATTGATATGATTGATACGGTTAAAAAAAGGGAGCAGGACGCTTAACCGAAGTCAAGCGCCCTGTGTGTGTGTTTTAGAATTCGATTGCGACTTCTTTTGTATTGAAGAAACTATCTAAGTCATTGTAATCAACGTCTTCAGCTGCGACTGTGGAGATTGGATTAACATAGCTTACTTTTGCTTGTGTACGTCCATTATATTCTTCGTACTCAACTCGTACTGAGCAAGCTTGTCCTACGATGCTTTGCACATCTTTGAAGGACTTCAGACCGAACGAAGCTTCTAGCTGTGAAGCCGTGTTTGCTGTACCTGCTAGGCTGGTGCAGTACATATTGTGTGTGACTTGACGCTCCGCAAGCTCGAGTTCTAGCTCAACGCTTAATTTGCCGTTTCGGTTTCTTGTCATTTGCGCGTTAAGGACACGTGCGCGGTGGTTTCCCGCTTTTAGCATTTTGCTAATAGGGGTTAATAACGGTGGGGTTGTTTCAGTCATTGTTTCAGTTTCTGTAGTATTCATATTTATTAGTTATTAGATTTTGTGAGGTGATCGACTTGTGTTGTCGACCACCTTCTTACGTTTATCTCTCAAGCGCGAAGCGCTTCTTCAAACGCTCTTGAGAACGCTAATTCGATGCTCAGTGTTCCGGCTTTGATGGAGCGTAACACCTGACCCTTGCGGGCTTCGCGCTGGCGTTTTGCTTCTACTTTGGGTGACAAGCCGTAGCTCCACGAGTAGCGGCGGCTTGGGGCGGTTCCCATGGGATGTCCGTTTTTCCATTCGTGGCTGGTTGTTGTCATATCTGGCATTTTGTCAAGCTCTCGGATGATCGGACGCTCTATTTCGTTTGATGGCGAGTTACACGCTCCGGCGATGATCGCAGGGATCATCTTGGCGTGGTTCTCGCTTGACATGCACATCATTCGATTGGAGTTGTTTGGATACCAGTAGGTGACGAGGTGGTTAGTTTTGCTGTTACCGACAAACTTGTTCCACATTGTGTTGAGGCGTTTTAGCCTGACTAAATGTTGCTCTAAGTTTTGGATGATTTGGAGCGTTTTGTCGTCAATTTCTTCTAGCGCTTTCATTTTACGGATGGTCTTTTCCGTTCGCAGAATACCTTTATGGAGGTAGTCGTTGACGAACTGGGAGGATTCTAAGTCTCCAAGTGTGATGCCAGCTTCTGATCGTTCAGTTACTGCTGAACAAGCTTGGAATAGCTCCATTTCTTCGTCGTCTTCGCAATATTTGGTGAAGTCTATGAATGTTTCGTCAGTTTCCCGTTGTGGGAACATTGTCAGGAACTCTTCTTCCTCGTTCATAAACTCAACCACTTCATTGTTTTCATCTGTAACTGCCAAGTCGCTGCTTTCGCAGAGTAATTTGTAGTCAAGCTGGGACAGTGTGAGCGGTTTTTCGCCCTCTACAGGCATTTGCGTAAGCTCGTCGTTACTGTCCAGCCAGTAACTTGATGGTGTGCATTTTGGGTTTGCTCTCCAGCCAACATATACTACCCACACGCTACCTGACCATATACTGGTGTAGCTTGGGAGGTATTGGTAGCAGAGTTCTTTTTCTCCATGTGAGTTGGTTTGCTCGAGCATTTCTGCTCCCAACAGTATGTTTAATATTGCTGTGTCACCACCGCGCATTACGATGTTAAGTCTAGCCGCTATGTTCTGCATTGCTACGCTTGGGTATTTGTTTAGTTTAGGATTAAACTTTTCAGTTTTAGCTCCTAAATTTACTATTTTTCCACATGGCAATTTGATTGCGTAGTAGGCTGGTGAGTGACCTCTATCTTCTTGTGGCGGTAGTTCGTGTACTGTTGCGTCAATCCATTTGTATCCTTTATCAGTTATCACTTTCTTAGCTATTACTTTTTCGCCGTAATGGCTGGCGTTCTGTAATTTATTTTGTTCTAGTTTCCAAGCCTTGCGGCTTTTAACTTTATCGATGGCGTAGACCGCTGCGGACAAGCGGTCTTCAATACTTACTAAGCCTTCTTTCGAGGCGTTGATGAGTTTCTTTTCATCATCTGGCAGAAATCGACCGAAGTTTCGGTAGATCATCATCTTTTGTTGCCATACTGCATTTGCTAATGCTCTGCGATCAGCGAATGAACTTAGTTCATCCGCAACTGTTGACATTATTGGATCGTTTGAAACTACTTCCAATAGTGGTTTGATTGGGTTTATTAGGGGTTTCGTGAAATTGTTTTGCATTGCTGCAATCAGCTCTTCACGAGCTATCATCATATCAAGTGGAGTGGTTTCTGTCACTCCCATTGTTTCTATGCTAGCGTTTGCGTAGGTCGCCACCGAGTTAGTCATTAGTTTGTAGTATTTTTTTCACTAGCGCGAAGCGCTCAACGCAGAACGGGTCAGCCGTCGTGTTCCACAGCACAATTTGCCGTGGTTGGGCTTCGAACTCGTAATGCTTTGCTTTGGCCACAATGGCTTCCATCTCGTTGCGGACCTTGGTGAGGGCTACAACGTTGTTCGGCGCATCAAACGCCATCATGGGGATCTCGTCAGTCGAGTCCCAGCTTGCTGTAATTACATACATATTTTTGTGTTTTCTATTATTAGTTTATTTGGCTTTTTGAGCAAGTTTTTGGATTGTTTCGCAGTGGCATCGTTTTGGCGCACAGAAGCAGTAGAGCGCAACTTTTTTGCCTTCTGATACTCGCAAGCCGATGCGTGCGATAATCGGTAGGTGTGGGTGAGCGTCCGAAAGCTTCAAATCGTTCTCGTAAGCATCGCACACTGCATCACGCTGACTTTCGTCGCGCATCCAGTGTGGATTGCCAAGATTAGCGAACACTAGGTCTGTGCGCTTGCACGAGCCTTTACGTCCGCAATATAGGTGCAAGTCAGCCTGCACGTTGGCTTCAGATACATGGTGTATGGTGATCATTGGATTGTGTGTTGTTTTTTAGCCACGGCTAATCCATTGTCCGGGGCGTGGTTCGTGGTAGCAGCATTCGTTGATGAGAAACAGTGCCACTTCACGTTCTCCAACGTTGTAGGGACGTTCGCGGTCGCTTTGAACATCCGTGATGATGCGGGCTTTTGCGAGACAGGCGCGGCGAATCTCTGCGAAGTTGGCTTGCAGGCGTTCGCTTCTTGCGCCTTCAGAGGATATGAATACAATGTCTTCCGACGTGTATTCGCTTTTGTTGGCGAGCTCACCCCATGCTAACATGTAGCGATGGGTGGATGAACGTGACGAACCTCTGCCGATGAAGCAGGTGGCACGGTCAGATTTGGCTTGGTCTTTCGCAAGGTAAGGGCTGCTACCCTGTAATTTTAACCCTCTCAGTTGTTGTATTGTTGTCATATTAGTGTTGGTCTATTTCTTGAATTTGTTGTTTGATTTCATTGCATCGATCTTTTAATCCAGACAGATCCAATTCTAATTCATTTGTTTTTTTTATTCCCAGTTGGTACACCGTGTCCCCATAATCGTCGTATATGAACTCGCTTAACTGTTCAGCTTCTGTTTCTAATGCAAACAGTTGGTTTTCAAGTTCTCTGATATCAGTTTCTTTTGGTTCCTCGATCATGAACTCTAGCTTGCTTTGAGCTAGTTTTGCTGCTTTTAAGTAAGCAGTATTCCTGTCGTCTGCCCAGATTTCCATGATTTCTACAGTTGCTTTTCCATACTGCACTTTTATCCAATATTGGTTTGTTTTTAACATATCATTAGTTTATTTAGCCACTCTACGCGTGTTGGCATTACGCTCTTGACTACCTAGTCAAAAAAGCTTTATCTGTCGTCATGCATGACAACTCACCACAGCCTGAACAGGCTCATCCATACATTTTGCTTCCCAATAAGCTCGCTAAAGCTACACCTCAGCAATGGGCGCAAATGCAAGCCTTAGCCGAAGCTGGTGTCCCATACCCAGAAATCGCAGCAGACTTCCCTGTAGGCGTTGACTCCATTCGCAAACGCTCAACCGAACGCCAATGGGTTACCCCCGCTCGTCTCCTCAAGGCAGCTAAGGGACAGCTCTCCGCAGACGATCCTGCAACTCTTGTAGCTAATCTTTGGAAGGAACGAGGCGAACAATCAAGGGAGGACATCTACCAAGGCGCTCACAAGGCTTTACAACGCTTCTTCGCCTTAGCTCCTGTCCCTCAATCATTTAACGAAGCAGCAACCGCCGCTAAATTACTGAAAGAGGCTATAACTCCCGTATCTCTTAACGAAAACAACTCAAACCTCTCAGTAACTATCTTAGCTAACTCAGGTTTCTGTCCCAAACCCGCTATTGACGTTTAGCCAATCTCTAATTTGACAAACCTCTAATCTACACCCAACCCCAATATGCACCCCAAATGCCACCCACTAGTACCCACTTGTCTTTCCCATGTGAAGAACAAATCGAATAACTAGGGGGGTATTAGGGGGGATTGGGTTAGAGTTTGTAAAGAAAAATCGCAATAAAGTTATAATTAGATGTAACTTGTTTGGATTTAGGTTGTTAAGAGAGTGAATTATTAACTACTAACAAGTGATGATAACCCGAAGGGTTACCTGTTAGCAGATAAAGTTCAAAAAGCCCGCCTCCTTTAGGCCCAGGCATGATTGATAAATGTAAAAAGCAAGGGGTTTATTAAGTGGAATAAGGAAGGGAGTTAACCCCCACCCCTAAGCCCACCGCTGGGTGACGGTGAGCTATGGGGTAGTGTTAATCTAGGTTGGTTTGTAATGTTTAAAGAGATGATCGTAAGACACCTCTATAAACTTTCCGAATGGGAATCGAATGGTAGCCTTGTCTCGGCTAAGGTGGGCAATGTACCCCGATCCCCCAGCAATTCTGGAGACACGATATCCTACTTTGATGTTTCTCCATTGTTTTGGAGTGATCATGGAAAGAAAGTCCTTTCAATAGTCGTGCCATCTCCTCGCATTCCTGTGTCAGCCCACGCCATAAGGCGCAGAGCTGCGATTATGGCTGCTGCAAACAAGCAGAGCCATATGATTTTGAGCATAACCTGCCACAGTTCATACATAACTTCTTTCATATCTTAAAAGCCAGCGTTGGTTCACGGCTGGTGCGTGTCATCAGAATCCCCGATGAGCCGGGCTAGCGCCCTGAGTTGCCCCAGAGCGCCCGGTGAGGGATTTTATACTACCTCTAGTTCCATGTAGGACACCGCGATTTTGGTGCCTTTGGTCTTGAATGAGAAGAAGCGCTGAGTGCCATCCTCGTCGTGCTTGGCAAGCATCGGGCAAGCCTTAATGTTAAGGTCAGGCTCCCAGCCTTCCAGTTTCAGTTCTTTCCATACGGCCGCCGCCGCGTCGCGCCCCATGTGTTTGGTGATGGACTTAGTGGCGATGTGCTTGGCGATTGTGTTTTTTGTTGTCATAGTTGTGTATTCTAAATCGGGCGGTGTAGCCCTTGTTCATCATCGTGCAGCGATTTCCCCGATGGGCTCAGGACTTACGCATGGTCTAGCCATGCTGCCCGAGCGAGGGATTACTAACCTTTGGCGAATGTCAGCATGTAGCTCCCATCTGCCTGCATCTTCTCCTCTTGGAGAAGAGATCCAACCGCAATGAATCCTTTGGCTTCATCTGGCAAGCTGTAGCAAGGATTACCATTCCAAACAGGCATTGTCCTGCCATCGTCCAGAACAATGCCATAAACGTGTTCATCAAAATCTTTGATAATGTTTACAATCTTAGTCATATTCGTGTGTCTTTCTATTCGTCTGCACTCCCCGGCAGGATTCTGGGTTGGGCAGCAAGAGCGCTGCCAAAGCAGTTGGTTTAGTCCAACTAAAGACACAGACATGAAACACCACTCTGCATTTACACGGGCTTGTGACCGTCATTGGCTGCATTAGTGGCTGTTGATGACCCGGTCAGCTCCGGGGCGAATCAAGACCAGTCGCGCACCGACTCGATGAGCCAGTCTTGATGCTCAGCAAGTTGTTCTTGCTGTTGTTGCGGAGTCAAGGGATCTTCGTCCTCCATATCGCTATAGTACTCCTCTTGGAGCATCCAGCCGACAAGGAAGGCTTCGAAGGATGCCTCTGGCATCCCTGTGAATGAGAAGCGCCAGCGCGCTATCGCAACCTTGTGCTCCCATGCCCAATCAGCATAGAAGCACAAAGCTTTCTCACACACAGCGAATGCATTTGGATACGTTGTCATGGTCGTGTGCGGGCTTTGACCCGTCTCGCCCTGATTGTTACGCCGGGATCACGCTCGATAGCCTGTCCTTTCGGGGCAGTCGCCATCTGAGGACCATGACTGATCCAATGTCCTATCTTCCCAGACAGGGCTCAGCGACACGCCGAGCGGTGGGAAGCCCCTAAGGGGAAGCAGTTTAACGACCTACTCAGGTCTTTTGATTAACTGTAACGAGCGTTAATCTCTTCAATCCGCTTGCGGCCAGCGGCGAGGAACTCCTCCTCACGCTCAATAGCTGCCCAAGCCTCAACCTCAAGACGCTTGACATCTTCTGGTCTACTACCTAGCCAACCACATTCAATGGCGTGGTCTAGGCGGCGAGCAGCAGCGTGCGCTTCTTCACGAAGCCTGCGCTCCTTCTCTGCTACGCCACTGTTGGCGTAACGACGTGACGCAAGGCTGTCTCCTCCGTATGCGTATCCTGATAGTCTTCTCATAGTAGTGTGTGTTGTGTGTTGTTCAAGCAGTGTGCTGCGTAGGTGCAGGCACAGTGCAAGGTGGTATAGATCACACTATCAATGAGTACGTACAGGCTGCTGAGGGGCCACGGGTGGGTCACCTGCTCCCCTACTGCTGCACACCTAGCTGGAGTACAGTATGGGTTCCTCGTGGAATTATTTTTATTTCTTGAAAATAAAACAAAACAAAATAAAAAAATAAAAAACAAATAAGATGAGAGGTAAGGTATCGAACAAGAGTCGTATTTTGTGTTGTGGATTATTTTGGGATGGTCATTGTGTTGAGGTTTGTCCGAGATGTGGGAGGGATTTGTGGGGGATAGGAGTTAAAGGATTGAGTGTTGACAATAAAGTGTTGGGAGTATTAAGTGAAGGGCATGGGAAGCAAAGTGGATTTGACGAAGGTGGCGCCGTGGCCTCCTAAGCCAGTATTGGCACAAAATGTTTCGATGATTAAGAAGCGGTTGTCTGGTAAGGGGAATGCGCCTGACGCTGGTTCAGAGGAGGAGGATTCGGGGTTTGTTGCGCAGGCGCATGAGAAGGTGAATGATGTTGATTCTATTGTTTCTAATGCTGGGGCAGCGGCGTCGATTGCTGACAGGGCATTGAAGTATGCGTCGCCTAAGTTAGGGGCTGTTGCAAGTGGGCTAGGAAAGGGGAACCAAGCTCTTTCTTATGCCCGTGCTGCTATTGATGCTGGTCGGCTATTAACAGACCAAGATCATTGGGAGAACACGCAGGAGGAGGGTGCTGATGGCAGTGTCTCTCCTATTGAGTTTGGAATGAATGCTGTAGATATAGGACAGCTTCCCACTACGGTTGTTCGCGCTACTGGTATGGTTGGAGGGATCATGGATGCCAACCGAGAGGCTGGAGAGGCATTAGCGATGAAAGACCAACAAGATAAGTTGATGGGTATTTATCAAAAGAAGAAAGAACGTAATCCATTGACGTATGGTGCAGGAGGCTCATCTGATGTTCCTCCTGTTGATCCAGAGAGAGAGCGTCAAATTCAAGCTGCAAAAGAAGCCTTTGAGGATCAAAACCTTGAAGGGATGACAATGGAATTGGTTCGTAACATTATCCGTGGTAATCAGCCAAGTTAAGATTTATGATTAAAGATAAAGGGTTTATTGTTGGTGGGATGGAGTTCCCGCATGGAGCAAGCGAGTTGTCTTGTAATTTGTGGATGTTTTCTCAGGGAGTGAGAAAGGGGGATGGGAGTGAAGTTATGGCAAACGATCGTTTTGTTTTTTTAAAGAAAGCAATTGATTTAGCGTTTAATTGTGAAGGAAGTATTCGCACTGTTGTATGGAATCCTTGGACAGAGTTGATATTAAAAGAAATGATTGGGGGGTGGAAAAAGAAGCGGTTTGTTGGTTTTGCTGGATGTTCTTCTTCAGGCAAGTCTGATGCAGTGGCTCTTTATGGATTGATGGAGTATTGGGCTCGTCCTACCGAGACATTCTTTTTGGTGATGTCTACGACTAAGTTGAGTGCTCGTATGCGTGTTTGGAAGTCAATTACGCAGTTGTGGGGGCAAGCAGAAACTCAAGGTTGTCCAGGAAAGTTAATTGATTCAGACGGCTACATTAAAGGAATTAATGCTAATGGTAAGTTGTGGCGCAACTCTGGTATTGTCTTGATGGCTGCTGGAACGCAAGATGCAGAGCAGGCTTGCAAGGACTTGCTAGGAATTAAAAACCCTAATGTTATTATTGGAGCAGACGAGTTTAATGAGCTTGGAGAGGGAATCCTTAAGACAGCTTATGAAAATATGACCTCAAATGATAGGTTGACGTTTGCAGGTATGGCTAACCCCGATAAGCTTACTGACCCTTTTGCAAATCTGTGTGAACCAATTAATGGCTGGAAGTCAGTCAATGAAAATGAGGAACGTTGGGAGACTAAATATGGGGCGTGTGTGAGACTGAATGCTGAGAAAAGCCCAAGAATTATGTTTCCTGATTTAGTGGATCATAATGAAAAACACTTGTATCATTGGCAACCAGACCAAGAGTATTGTGATCGGATTGCTGAGAATCGAGGCGGCATTAAAAGCCGAGGTTACTATCGTTTTGTAAAAGCATTCTGGTGTCCTGATGGGTCGACTAATTCAATTTATTCAGAAGTTGAGTTTATGAACTCAGGAGCATTGGACCAAGATGAACCAGCTTGGGATTGCGCCCCTATTGTTGTGAGTTCGTTGGACCCCTCATTCAGTCGTGGAGGAGATAGAAGTTTTTGTTGCTTGATGAAAGCTGGATTAGTAAATGGCAAAACTCACGCTCATGTTTGTTATGAAACAAGCATTGATGAAGACATGCAGGACAAGAGTGTTGCGCTTACGCATCAAATAGTAAGAGGTTGGAAGACGTTGAGTGAGGAATGGGGAGTTAAGCCTTTCCGAGCCATTCATGACAATACGGGAGCAGGAACACCGTTTGGTCATGTTGTTGATATGGAATGGTCAACCTCTGTACAAAAAATAAACTTCCAAGGAAAGAGTTCTGGAAGGACAGTTATATTTAGAAATGAAGACTGTGATTACTTTAATAAAAACTCTGAATTATGGATTCAGCCAAAAGAATTTTTTCGTGAGGGACAGATTAGTGGCTTATCAAAAGAAACAATGTCCGAGTTAGTTGATCGAGAGTATCACAAAAAAGAAGGTCGGACAATGCGGGTGGAGGGCAAAGATGAGGCTAAGAAGCGTTTAAAAAAAAGTCCCGATAGAGCTGACGCTTTCTTGCTTTGCATTGAAAAACTCATAACAATAAATATGTTGAAGAGTGAAGAAGTTAAAAAAGTTTCCAAAACAATAAACAATGGATGGCTTGATTTAGTTCAAAAATTTGGAATAAATACAAATGTTGGAAAAAAATTTAAGAGATAGTCTTGACAATCTTATAAAAGTAGAAGAAAAGATTTTATGCAGAAATTAACAATTACGGCAACTGGAACATATCTTATTGATGCGGTTCCTGGGCGCACTACCTACATTGCTTCGTCAGGTACCATTAATGCCACCGTACAGTATCTGACGGCTCCTGGTGTTTATCAGGCAATGGGAACGCCTCCAACACTAACTAACTCCACTCAAATTCCTGTTGTAAATTATGGCGCACATTCGGAACTTGCCATTGTGGTTACAGCAGTTACTGGCTCAGCAATTATTATTGCTAATCCAGCAGCTCTTCAAGAACGCGGTCGCGTACATTAATTTAGCCAAGCTAAAACCATGCCATTAAGTCTTTTTCGTGACTCAGAGCAGTACCTAGATAGCCTAAAAACTCTTGATGCGGAAACGTATGAAGCCCCATCAGAACGCTTAGGAAGCCCATCAGCTCTTCGTAATAGCTACCTGACGCTAAAGGAAGCAGACAATGACAGTAGCTTTAATAGGGCCTTAGTGGATGGTTTAATGGATTACACCCCGCCTCACGATGATGGCGAGTTGGAAAACAAAGGACAGTCTGATCGCTTCAACATTACAACAGGTGAAGGAGCTGCTATTCTTAATGAAGCTGTTGCGGCATACGTTGACATTTACACCACTCCTAAGATATTAGCTGAAATTCCCTTACTCCCTGAAGTTGATAAGCAGCAAGCATTAACTTGGAGCCAGATTATGGCAGAGGAGTACACGGAAATGGATAGGAGTCACGACGGCTCTTTACCATTACATCTACAATTAGCCACAACTTACGTTAAACATGGCGTTGCAGTTCCTTATTTTGATGACAAAGAAACCATGCAGTATTCTGTAGGTGGACTTGATCATTTCAAGTTTCCACGCAAAACAGGAATTATTAGTTCTGAAGTTGAATTAGCTACGGCACTTGGATCTTATGGTGTGACACGCCTTTACAGTAAGATTGGTGGTGAAGGATGGAATGAGGATGCAGTTAAAAAAGCTATCCTTGAAGCCACAACATCTTACAACGAGAAATGGAACAACTGGGAAGAAGCACAACGTCAAATTAAAGCTAATGAAATTTATATTGATACTGTTTGCGAAGAAGTTGAAGTGATCCATGGCTGGGTCCGCGAGTTTGATGGATCAATTAGTTATTACATTGCAGCAAAAGAGGCTCTGTCAGATAACAACAATAATAAAGAGGAGTTTTTATTTAAGGCTCGTGGTTTTTACGAAAGCGTTGACCAAGCATTTCAGATTTTCCCCTTCTCAGTTGGCAATGGTAGCCGTTTGTACACAGTGCGTGGACTAGGGTATTTGATTTATCAGCTTTGCAATGCAGCTGATATTCTCCATTGTAAGCTTTTAGATAATGCTCGTGTTGGTTCTTCTCTTATCTTGCAGCCTGCGTCTACAGAAGACCAGCAAGACATGATGCTCCATGACATTGGAGCAGCTATTATGCTTCCTCCGACAATGAAGATTCCTGAACGTCAAATCGGGATGAATCTTAACAACTCTCTTATCCCAGCAATCACAGAAACTCGTAATATCTTAAATCGAGCAACTGGAGGATTAGCCTCGGGTAACATGATGCTGAATGATGAAAATTCACGTCAGACTAAGTTAGAAGTTTCCAGCAAACTAGACTTTATTAATAAACTCAATAGTTTTGCTGTCACTTTGTTTTATGGACCATATGACAAAATCACTAGGGAAAAAGTAAGGCGAGCATTTACAGTGCGTCAAAAAGATAGCGCTGCCGCCAAGCGAGTTAAAGAGATGAAAGATCGTTGCATTGCTCGTGGAGTTCCTCCAGAGGTTTTCAAGCAAATTGATTTCAAACGTGTTAAAGCCACTCGTATTATTGGGACAGGTTCTCGCTCGTCTCGCATCATGTTGATGGAACAACTCCGTGAGGGCTATTCAACATGGGATGCAGTAGGAAGAAAGAACTACGATTATGACAGAGCCATGATGCTTGCTGGAGTTGAGATAGCAGATCGTTACGTTGGAAAAGCAAATGAAGTTCGTAAAACTTATGATGATTCTATTGCTAAACTGGAAAACTTCCAGCTTCTTGAAGGTGATTACATGGACCCAACGGATGGTCAGATTCACATGGTGCATTTGCCAATCCACATTGAGCCACTAGAGCAGGGTCTTAAGTCTGTAGATGAAGGGGAAATTGATTTGATGCAATGGACAATGGAGCACCAAATGCTTTACAACCATTGTGTTGCTACACTTGAAATGACAGTGGTTCACGAAAGTGTCCAGCCTGAGCTTAACATGCTTAATCAGAAAGTTCAACAGATCGGAGAGATTGTTGTTAATGGACTTAAGATGATAAATAAAGCAAGCAGAGAAGGAGAGATGGCTCCTCAACAAGAAGGAGAAGGGAAACAAGAAATGTCTGAGGACCAAAAATTGCAGCAGAAGACGCAACAAGAAATGCAAGCTTCGGATGCTAAGCACAAACAAAAAGTTGGTCAAGAGATGGAAATAGGTTTGCTGCGCCTTAAACAAATTAAACAAGCTGGAGAAGCAAAGATGGTTGCGCAAGCTCAATCTGCAATGGCAGGTATGGTTACAAAAGATGCAGAGGCCAAAGCTAAGCTTCAGCGCGCTATGTCAACAATGTCTTAACATTTGTTCAGTTAATATTTATGAAAACACTACTAAGTAAAGAAGAGCAGGTAGAACTGCGTCAAATGGTTGACAGTAACACAATGCAAAAAGCATTCATGGAAGCGCTAGGTGATGTGTACAAAGAGCAGAGTGGGTCTTCCACGCTTGAAGGTTGTGCGATGAGTTACAGCGTAAATGAAGGAGCAAGAAGCGTCCTTAATAAGCTTATGCTGTTGTCTGAATCAAAAAAAGAAGTCAGTATTCCAAATACCCGTCGCCTTCGCACAATTAAAAACTAATCTCTAGAAACACACACTAAAAAAATGAGCACTGAAAACACAACGCCACCAACAGAACTTAAGGCTGAAAACTGGGGTGATCCTAAAATTGATATGATGAAAGCAATGGATGAGTTCTTTGATGGACCATCTAAAGTTGAGCCTGTTGCTGAACAAATACCAGAAGTAAAGATTGATGCAGCGCCGCCTGTTTCAACGCCTCCAGTTGAAGTTGAAAGCACACCAGAACCAACTTCAATTATTGAAGAAGAGTTTTTTCCTGATGCTGACAAAGCGCCAAAAGAATCAAAGCCTGAATTAAAAGAAGGTGATTTTGATGAGGACGCTTATGACAAGCAGACAGAAGAAGAGGTAAAAGGAATGGATTTAAAGGCAGGAGATAAGTTTCGCGCACTTAAAGCGGAACTTAAAGCTGCAAAGCAACAAACAGTTACGCCTGAAATCCAAGCCAAACTTGAACAACTTGAAATCAAGGCTCAAGAAGCAGAAGGACTTCGTCTTCGTATTGCTGAAATTAGTTCGCAATCTGCAAAACTACAGGTTGAAAACGAAGAGATTTACCAAAAAGAAATTGTTGAACCAGCAGCAGATATCTTTTCAAATGCAGATCGGCTTTCTGATACCGTTGGTTTAGATCCAAACATCTTAAGATCCATCATTAAAGAGCGTGATCTTGAGGTTCAAGAGCAATTGATGGAAGAGCACTTTGGTTCTAAGTCGCTTCTTATTCAGTCAAAAGTAGCGACAATGGCAGAAGGGTTTAATTCTTTAATTGTTAAACGCGAAAGGTTGTTAGCTAATGCGGAAAAAACTATTGAAAGAAGCAATGTGGAACGCATTGAAAAATCAAATAGATTGCTTGAGGAACAACACAAAGCAGTTCAAGTTTACCAAAAAAAATACTGGGATAAATACAAGCAATACTTTCCTGGATTTGTTGAGGACGGAGTTGACACTCCTACAATGAAGAAGCTCATGTCTAAAGGTTTATCTATTGACTTTGGATTGGCTAGAGCTGAAGACCAAGGTTTTGCGGCTTTTGCTAGTGCATCGCTCCCACACGCGCTTGATCAGATTGCTGTGCTAAAAAAACGTCTTAGTGTGTATGAAAAAGATGATAGCAAAGCTGTTCAACAAGGAACAAGTGCTGGAAAGTCAGTTACCTCTACTCCGTCTGAAGGCGCTGCTCCTAAAGACTTTATGGAAATGATGAACTCAGATTATGCGTTCACTCATTAACTGGTTTAAAAATATTAATATTTATTTAAATTAATTGTTGACTCTTGCTAAGATTGTGGTAAAAACCTTTTGAACTCAATAACTAAGCGAGTTCAAAAGGAAGTCTTAGTTCGGCCGCTCGTCCGTCATCAGTTCTAGAAAGCATCCGTTGAGCATCACGCATTTATGCGTAGCTCTGTTTTCCATTCTGGCATAAACAATAAAGCAAGCATGCTTTAGCCTGACTAAAAATAAACTTTAATAACAAACCAAAATTATGGCATATACAGTAACAGACCTCATGGTGCAACAAGCACCTCAAATCGGACCATTGATCAATCAAAAGATGATGGCTCGACCAACCCCTTGGATCACCCTCGGACGCAAGGAAACTTGGGCTGATGAAATGTCCAGCAAACAAAAGACCATGCAATTTGACCGCGCTATGCTGTCTGAAACGGGTCTAGCTGCCGATCTCGTCGAAGAAGTAGACTGGGCTGATGTTGCAACCGACGTTGGCCTTAACGACTCGGAAGCAAACCACCTTACTGGTACTGGAGATGGACTCCCTCCTGCCGATACCGTAACCTTCACGGAAACCCTCCGTGACTATCGTCTGCAACATAAAGCAGTTTGGGGACCACCAATGAACACCAACAATTTGCGCGACAAGTTTATGCGTGTTAAACAAATGGGTGCTTGCGTTGAAGCTCTTGCTGACCAAGGTCGTGAGCTTCAAATCAATCGTGGCCGCAGCGAATACACCCGTGTTGCTGACAAGCTTGTTGTTCTAGACTCAGGTTTCAACTTGAACAACAGTTTTTATGGAAATGTTGCATTTCCTATTCCAACAGGAACGGACTCGTCCATCCTTACCAATGAGTTCACCGACATGATCTACGAATACCTCAACCATCAAGGTGGAGGAGCTGGTTCTCTCGGTGAAGCTGGAGGCAGTTCTAGCTACTCTCTAATCACTTCGCCTCGTTCGTCTCGCCGTCTTGTTACAGCTGACCCAGAACGTCGTGAGGACTTCCGTTATAGCTCGCAAAACGAGTATTTGCTCAAGTCAATGGGTCAAAAAATCAGTTACAACGGGTTTGTCCACACTTGTGACGAGAAAACTAATCGTTGGGAACAAAGTTCTTCAGGCCAGTTTTCTATTGCTACTGCACTTGCTGGTGCTGTAGGAGTTGTAACTTACAGCAGCGCGCCATACATTCCATATAAAGGAAGCACCATTCGTATCAATTCAATTGACTACGTTGTTTCGAAGCGCCTTACTCAGAGTGGCACTACTACCTTTGCTGGAACACTTAATGTAAAGCGAGCAGACGGCACCGCTCCGGCTATTACTTCCGTTGCGTTGGCTGCTTGCGCAGCTTGGTATGTCGTGCCTCAGTTTTACGTTGCTACAACTGGACTCACAGGCGATGGCACTACAAAGCTAAAGCGTGTTCCTAATCCAAACTGGCTCACTGCCACATGGGAAGACACTTACATCTATCACCAAGGTGTTTGCACTACGTTTGTTCCAAAAGCAATCACTTCAGTTGGTCAAGCCACATTTGATCCAGTAAACTACGCAGGAACTTATCGTTGGACTAACTATGAGCATAAAGATGACAATCCAGACGGCTCGATCGGTCAATTCCGTGGAGTTTGGTCAAACGGAACTCGTCCAGACAGTCCTGAGTTTGGTGTTGTTATTCGTCACCTAGCCGTAGCATTCCCAGATGGACGCATCATTGATGGCAGTTCGCTTGGCTAAACAGTAGTGTGTTATCCCCGGTCTAGACGCCCATCTGGGCCGGGGTTTTTTTAACGGGTTTATTTAAAAACATTATGAAACAAGTTATTTTACCACTTACTACTTATAATAAAAAGATTAGTGCTATTACGGCATCTGCAACTTTGACTCGCAAAGTGACAACGTCTGCTGGAGCTAACACTGTTACCCTTCCTTCTGCTAAAGGCAAAAAGAAAGAGTTTACAGTTATTTCCACCAGTAACACAGCAATATTTGCTGTTGTGTCTCCTGACACGTTTGTTGGGCTCACAACTGTTGGCGTAAGTACTTCTGGTACTTGCAGAGCTATTGGCGGCGTCTGGTATCGTACAGCGACGTAATCTTAATCAGGAGTCCTTACGTGAATGCGTAGGGACTCCCTTTTGTCTTTTTAGTCAGGCTAAGTTATGCTTCTTACTGCAAATCTTGGAGACGCTAAAACCTTCAGCATCCCGCTGAGGTGGGGCAATCGTCAATTTATCCCAGGAGCAGAATGGAACTTAACATTCACAGCCAAAAGCCAACCAGCCACTCAGCTGGATAGTGCTGCATCGCTTCAAAAACAATTGGGTTCTGAATTTTTTATTTTAAATGACAAAGCAAATATAAAACTTCTTCCTGCGGACACATTTGGAAGCTCTACAGTTACAGCGTTAAGCCCCGGCTTACTGTACTGGGACATCCAGGCTCAAAAGATACTGGATACTCTGGATATTAGGACAGTTGCTGGAGGCACTCTTAACTTATTTAGAGACGTAACACGGGGAACGCCCACTTATGTTCCACCAAGTCCATCGTTTTCAAGTGTTATTCCAAAATGGACATCAACATCCTCAGCATCTAAAGACGCATATTCTGCTCCATCTGTTGTTAATACGTCTGGGATTACAATTAGTTTGGTAGCATCAAATGGGAGCGGTGGCATTACCAATGCAAAGATTTCTCTTAATTCTGTAGAACTGGCAGGAACATATTCTTCTACAGGCGTTTGGCCTAATTTGTTTATTAACATTCCTTCGGCTGATCTTACGGGACTTTCCGCTAGTTATGTAGCAAGCGTGGCAGTTAGAGTTGCTGGAACTTTCAACTCGTTAACTTTCAACATTGCAAATGCAGGCACTCTTACAAATGTTCAGCCCGTAGCTTTTGTCGCTAGTTTGTATGCATCTTACGCACAGCAGTCGCTTCCATTCTACACAACAACAGCAACAGTAAATTATAATTACTCTGTAACAAGTGGTGCAGCTACTCAGTACTTAGGAACAATTACTCCGACAACTAGCGCCACGTTGAATGCAACCGCAGCAAGCGGCGCGCTTACTAATGTCCCAAATAAAACTCTTACGTTAGGTGGAAATATTACCGGAACTGGAACAAATGGAGCTGGTTCAACAACCGTCCCAATTATTGGAACAGTAAACGCAGTGCCTGTTTACTTCCCGGCTTTTTATAAAATTACAACTACCAGTACTCCACCAACATGGACAACAGCTGATGTACAAACTGCGTCTAGTCCAGTGGGACTCACAATTACATATCCTCTTACTGCACCAAGTACAAATTATGGATGGTTGGCAACAAGAGTTTCAAAAGAATTGATTTCTATTGTAATTACTGGTATTGGTGAGTTCCCTTTTGATCCTCCAGTAGTTAGCATTGTTACTATTTCTGGTGAAGACTTTAATCTTTATGGTTTTACTGGATTTGCTGATATTGCAGACAACTCACCACTAAAGTTGAAATTTAATTAAATTTAACTATGCCGTCATACATTACATTACCATTAACGTTAGGAATTAAAAACGTTGCAGAGCCAGATGTGACAAGTGCCGTCACCACAAAAGGATATGTAGACGCTCGTATTTCATCTGCCTCGGCCACCGCCCCTACTTCTCCAGTGACTGGCACTTTGTGGGTGGATACGTCAACTTACGTACTAAAAGTTTATTCTGATAATCTTTGGAGGACAGTCTCCGGTGGAGTGGCAAGTACTTCGCCAACAATTAACAGCGGTTCGTTATCTGGCCCTTTAACCAGCACATCTGGCACAGCGTCACCCCCAGTAACCTTCTCAGTTGCTGGTACAAATTTGACAGCGGGCATTCTAGTGACAGCGCCTCAATACTTTGAGGTTTCCCTAACGTCTGGAGGTACTTACTCAAACCCCATTACTGTAGGTGCAGCAGGAACGATTGCAGCTACCACTGTTTATGTGCGCCTTACCGCTTCTGCTCCAATTAACACTTACAACTCTCAGAACATTGTTCTCACGAGTGCTGCAGCAACCACCGCAAATGTAACCACTGCCGCAACTGGAAACAGTGTCACTGCTGTAAGCACAACGCCTACAATCACTGGAGGTGCCATATCTGGTGCGTTAACCACTACTTTTGGCACAGCGTCAAGCTCTGCAAGCTTTACGGTTTCTGGTGTTAATATGACAACTGGAATTACAGTAACTCCTCCTACTAGCTTTGAAGTTTCTTTAACATCTGGAGGTACTTACTTAGCGGCTGTCACAGTAACAGGAACAGGAACAATTTCCTCTACTACTGTTTATGTACGACTTAAATCAACTGCTGCTGTAGGAAATTACAATGCCCAAAACATTGCCCTTACAAGTGCTAGCGCAGCATTGGTGAATGTGACTACATTATCATCTGGAAACAGTGTCAATTCTGTTGCAACCACCAGTGACTTTACCTACACGTCAACTGCAAGTGCTGTTACGATTACAGGATACACTGGAACTGGAGGTGCTATTACAATCCCAAGTACCATTGGTAGTCTTCCAGTAACAAATATAGCAAGCCAAGCATTTTATGGTAATACAAATTTTACTAACGTGACAATTCCTGCTAGTGTAACTACTATCGGAAGTCAAGCATTTGGCGTTTGCAGCAATCTTGTTGCTTTAATAGTAGATGGATCAAATCCAAACTACAGCAGTACCAACGGAGTATTGTTCAATAAGAACCAAACAAGTCTGATTCAATATCCTGGAGGCAAGACGGGTATTTACACAATATTAAACACTATTACAAGCATTACTGAGTATGCGTTCTACAACTGCTCAAATTTAACAGGTGTAACAATTCCAAGTAGCGTAACAGCGATAGGTGCCTTTGGATTTTCAGGTTGCTCTGGTTTAACAGCTCTAACTATCCCTAGTCTGATAACATCTATTAACTACTGGGCATTCTCATACTGTACTGGATTACAAACTTTAACTATTCCAAATACAGTAACGTCTATTTTAGACAATGCATTTGTAGGCTGCACAGGATTAACTAATGTAACGGTGTCCTCTAATTTAACCAGTTTAGGAGCTTCAGTCTTTAATTCTTGCAGTTTGTTGACTAGCGTTTCTTTCCTTGGGAATGCTCCAACTGTGTCTGGATCATGGAGTAATATGACAGGCACCGTTTATCACTTGTCTGCGGCTACAGGTTGGGGAACAACTTTTGCAGGAAGACCTGTAGCAATAAGTGACACTACAATAGTTGACAGAGGGTACACAACTCCAACTTCTAATGGCGCTGATTATTACATGGCTAATGCCACTGACTACTACTTACAACCTAACTAAATAAAATCATGGCTAACATAACAGTAAAAACATTAGTTGACAAATTATTAACTTCGGACGCAACAGCTTCTGGTAGCATACAAGATCATAAAACAGCACTTACAAACTTAGGTGCTGTTGTTACGGGTGGTGCAGCAACTGGATTAAATATGTCCACTGCTAAAATTCTTGGGCGTACCACCGCAACCACAGGTGCAGTTGAAGAGATTACAGTAGGCTCAGGACTTAGCTTGACTGGTGGCATTCTTGACAAGGGAGCCACAACTGTAGTTGGACCCACTACCGCAGACGACAACGCTATTGCACGTTTTGATACGGGTACTGGCAAATTGATTCAAAACAGCTTAGTCACAGTGTCTGACGCAGGCGCAATTACAACACCACAAAGCACGGCTAGCGTGATTCCGTTTTATTATGCTGATTTAGCAAGTTTCCCAGCAGCAACTGCAGCAAACCATGGAGCTATTGGACACGCTCACCTTGAAAACGCAATGTACTATTCTCATAACAGTACTTGGGTTAAAATGCTTGATACTGGCACAGCAGTTACAATAGCTCAGGGCGGCACAAATGCAACTACTGAATTAAATGCGCGTAAAAACATTTTGCCATCATTCACTAGCGCTGGTAATGCGGGAAAAGTTTTAGCGGTTAAATCAGATTTGTCAGATGTTGAATTTGTTGCACCAACAACTGGACTCCCAGCCGATGGCACTGTTGCTACTTTGCGTGCTGCTAAAGCAAGTGGTTTTAATTCTGAAGCATCTACGCCATCGCGTATGTGGAGACTTAAAATGAAACTGCAAAGAGATCGCATGACTGCTGGTGGATATGTTATTGGTGAGAAATTTAGATCAATTGTTTTAGGAGATTCAGTGTCATGTAGTATAGCCAATCAATCAACAGGATTCTTTGGATATGGAGGCGTTGATCTTAATATTCAAGGTTGGACTAGGACAGGTGCTAATGCTGGAGCTACTACAGAGGCAAATTGGACTAGCGGGTCTCTTTCTCTTTATGATGAATGGACTAAAACTCCAGGGGGATATGTAGCATATATTGATGCAAATTATACTAATGGTAGTACTCTTACGCTTTCCAACCTCACTGCTCCAGGAGGACAAGTTTATGTTCAATTTCTTTCTGGCACCGCCGATACTGGATATGGTACATTTAAATTAGAATATCAAACAAATAATTTTGGCGTCCAAGGAGCTTGGACTCCTGTAACTAGCAATGCAGTTGTGTCTTCAGGAGTAACTCAATCTGGGGGAGTAGTTAATACAGACAATGCAGGAACTCAAACATTTTCTCAAGCAATCTTTAATCTTCCGCAAATAGATAGATATAATTATCGAATTGTTGCAGTAACTGGCCGTTCAAGAATTTGCAATGTATTTTTAAATGCAGGAGGGCTTGTAAATACAATTACTAATGTAAATCCATTAGCAAAGTCAGGAGCTATTGCTATTAATTATTCTCAAGGAGGGAAATCTCTTTCAAACGCTTTTCGGCTTATTCCTCAATCGGTATTAACTTCAGCATTTGGATTTGGTGATCCACATGTTATTATATATAAATCTCAAAATGGATGGGATCTTGCTAGTTATCAATCATATTGGACAACATTTGCAGGCAGAGTAATGACAGCCGCGCCAAAAGCGTTGTTTATTGTTTGCGGTAGCCATCCACAAGGTAATCTTGTTTCCCCAGGAGTTTATACATCTAATACTAATTTAGATCCTGACCAAATAGCTGTTGATGATTATTTAAGAAAATGGTGTGTTAATACTGAAGGGGCAATTTTTATTGATGTACGTCAAAGTTTTCCCGAATGGAAAGCTGCCTATGATGGTGACACAACTCTTGCTGAAGATTTATGGACAGCGGGGAGTAATGGCGTTCATATTTATAATGGATCTATTGCAAGTCCTGCTGGTGGTGAAGAATATGTTCGATCGCTTGTATGGAGCGCTATCTACCCTATTATCCAATCTAATTCAATTGAATCTAATCCAAATGGTACTCAAAGGATTTTACCTTTTGTTCCGACAGAGATTCGTCTTTTTGATGGTGCTATAGATTTTAATGCTCCAAACCGGGCTGGAAAATTAGATATTATTGTACCTCCACGATATCCAGGAGAGCTAATGATTCGAGACTTTTCGGAAATTAATTATGGGGGTCCTTCTGGAATCAAAAAACTTTCTAATGATTCAGCGTCAAAAAATTCATTAGTACTTGTTAACAACAATAGCGATGCTGTTACATTTACTAATCATTCTCTTGGCGCATCACTTGGAGCTGCTTTTGGAATCACATCTTCTTCAAGTACGAATCTTGTTCGTTCCACTGGTGGATTTAGGTTCTTACAACCAAGTCAGGTTTACGGTGCTAATGAAGGGATGGTAATTGAATCGCGAGACACATGTTATATTACTCAACGTTTTTTTGGCATTGATATTTTAGGCAATGACACAACAAAAGCCAATCCATTGTGGTCATATTATCAAGATGGTCGCATTGAATATGAGGGTCAAATTTATGATGCAACAAACGGTTCGTCTGGCGCAAAAACTGTATTTACGCATGATGAGCCAGCAACAATAAAATGTGGAGGATCAGGATATACTACCGCACCAACTGTAGTTATTGGAACTCCATGGTCAGCTAATGCAACTTATGAAAAAAACCAAAGTATTGTAAATGGTTCACTTCATTATCGAGTTGTGGTTCCAGGCACTTCTGGAACAGTTGCGTTTAGCACACCTGTTATCGGTATTTCCTCAGCAGTGTATACTCCAAGTTCAACTACTATAGTAATTACAACAAATGTTGCCCACACTCTTGCTTATAGTGCGGCTACTCCGATAACAATTATCGTTGCAGGTCTTGATTACGATACTAATTATCCAAATCCTAATGGTACTTTTGTTATTACCGCAACAAGCACAAATACAATTTCTTATGCAGCATTAACAGCTTCGGGCAGTAATGTTTCTTGGATTGGCACTAATTCAGGACCAACAATAAGTATTAAAGCTACAGGTGGCACCGCATTTTTTTCTGCTGCCGGGAATCTTGCAATCGGAACCGCAAATGTATCTGCTGGAGGTGCTGTTACTGGTTTTGCTATGTCTAACAATGGTACTGGATATAGGAATGTAACTCCACCAAAAATAACGCTTACTGGTGGTGGTGGTGGTAGCGGCGCATCCGCTGTGACCACAGCTGTAAGTGGAGCTGACAACGTAGCATCAATAACATTATCGGCAAGAATACACACACCAATAAATTCCAAGGCAGGTGACGGAGTAAATTCTCGCGTTATTGGTGTAATACCAAGTTATTTAAATGACGCTAATATAACCAGTGCAACTTTAGGTGTTAGCGTAGGAGATGTGTACTATGATGAATCACTTCAGAAAGTAAGAGTTCGGATAAGTTGATGAATTCAAAACTTAAATTTTAATAATACCATGGCTAACATAACAGTTACAACAGATATAGACAATCTGCTTAAGTCAACATCAGCAGGGAGTGGGACTACAATAAAAAGCTATAAAGCAGCATTAACTGATTTAGGCGCGGCAACTATTACTTCTGGCACAATTGCGGCAAACATATCGGGCAATGCAGCAACAGCTTCAAGTTTAACTGGTGGAGTAATTGCTAACATTACAAATAACACTTTACCACTCGCTAAGATTTCTACTGCGAATGCACCTGATAATTTTGTATTAACATCTCAAGGGCCAGATGTTCCACCAGCATGGGAAATAATTCCACCAACTGGTGGAGGATTGCTAGCAGACGGAACCCAAGCAACCTTACGCACCGCTCGCGTAAGCGGGTATAACCGTATTGTTAATCCTTCAATAGACGCTTGGCGCATTCAAAACAAGTTATTGTCACAAAAAAAGATAGGGGCTAACGCTAACTACGGCAGTCAAAAATTTAGAATTTCTGTTTTTGGGGATAGCGTAGCCGCTGACCCTGGATCATTTGCTCAAGGTTTCTTCGGCAAAGGTGGAATTGATGTTCATCCTACGCCCGGATTTTTCCTTGAACCTGGTCGAGGCCAATTTCTTTCTCTAGATACCACTTACGCTAACTGGACAACAGGTCAATTTAACTTATATGACGTTTATGCTAGAACAACAACAGGACGTATTCATTATTTAGATCAAAGCATTACTAGCGGAAGAGAACTTTTTTACAGCAATGTCTTACAAGTTTTGTGTCATACATATGTTGTTCGTTATCTTTCTGGTCCAACAACTGGCGGGGGTACTGGTGATTTAAGTTACGGAAAATTCAAGCTGCAATACAGAGTAAATCCTACTGATAGTTATACTGGGGTTAGCACTTCGTTTTCAGATTGTATTTTGACAACGACATCAACTGGAGGTGGAGTTGTGTCTGTTGCACTTAGTGGCGCGACGGGTACAAATGCTTCTTTAATTAACAACGAGTTAATTGCTTTGCCTACAATTTCATTCTCAAGGCAATCTTACTCATACACAAGCGGAGCCAACGTTGTTACAATGTCGTATGCTCCTTCTAATGTGTGGCAAGTTTTTGTAAACGGATCACCGCACTTTACAGCATCATCAGTAGACTCAGTAACTGGCTGGCCTACAGCATTTACAGCTGTTAGCGGATCAGGAGCCACAGGAACCTTAACAGCACAAACACCAAGCGTAAACACAAATAGCGGTGCAGCAGAACGTGTTTCACAAGCTGTATTTTATTTGCCTAAAACCGATCGATATGAATTCAGATTGGTATGTACCTCTGGAAGAGTTAGAATAACACAAGCCATATTAAATGATGGTGGTATGGCAATTAATGGTGCTTCAGAGTACAATGATAACGGATCAATATCATTCTATCACGCATTAAGTGGCAGAGCTTTAAATAATGCGTTTCAGTACATACCTCAAAGTGTTTTTAATGACGTTTTAGGTTTTGATGATCCGCACATTATTGTTTATAAAAATTTAAACAACTACGGGGTTAATGTGTATCAAGAATTTTGGCCAGCATTTGCAGCTAGAATTATGTCTGCTGCCCCTAATGCGTTGTTTATTGTTTGCGGTTCACATACTGCTGGAGCAAGTAGTTATCATTATGATGCAGGTAACCTTGATACTGATGATTATTTAGCAAATTGGTGTGCTAATAAACAAGGCGCTGTTTTTATTGACATTCGTCAAAACTACCCTTCGCATAATGGAACAATCTTGCTTAGTGGTGCAACGGGTACATATGCTAATTTAATTAACAATGATCTAGTTGCTAATGAGCTAACACTTGTAGGTGGAAAACAGTCCTACTCATTTACCAACTCACTTGGTACTGTTACAATGCAGTGGAATGGAACAAACTGGGTAGTTGCTGTAGATGGAATAACTCAATTCACATCAACTGCAATAAGCGGTGCTGGCTGGCCGCCTACGGGTAGTGGAGCAGTTGCAGGGACAGTGACTCGAAATGGTTCAAATGCTATTACGGCCATTGCTGTTGGTGACGGTGGTACTTTCTACTCTGTAGCCCCATCTGTAGTAATTACGGGTGGAGGAGGTAGTGGCGCAGCTGCTACTGCCGTTATTACAAATGGAGCTGTGACTGGCGTTAATGTTACTTCTGGTGGTATTAATTACACTTCAACCCCAACAGTTGAGTTTTTAACATTTACACCTAGTAGTGGAGCAACTGGCACATTAGTATATTCTGATTATGGCAATTCTGTACGAGGTATTGATGACCTGTCCGCAGATGGAGTGCATATTGGCGGTATAGGTGCGGACTATGTCAATTCTCTTATTTGGGAAAAAATTCGGCCAGCTTGCGAAGCATCAATAAATAGCGTTGAAAATTTAAACGTAGGAATTATTAAAGCTCCATTTGGGTTTAATCAAATAGATCTTACTGTTAGGGACAACAGAACTTCAACATACAATAATCAAACAAATATTCTGTCAATTAAAACAGATCCGCAGTTTACATCAAAATTTGTTACTCGCCCAAGTAACGCTTACGCTACAGGAGGTGGATATACAGAAGGTGGTGGTTTTGAAGTTAGTCAAAACATAACTAATACTTATGACGCACCTGCAACCGCATTGACGTTAATCAGTGGTGGCGTAAACACAATGCGATTTGGTATATCAAAAAACCGAGGGTATTCTGGCGCAATTATTGGCAATCAATGTACGGCAGGTAGATCAGCTTCTGGACTTAGAGTTTTGCAACCAACTCAAGTTTATGGAAATAACCCTCCTTCTATGGTAGTTGAAGGCATCGTAAATCTTCCTACAACAACAAGAATTTTTGGGATTGATGTAAATGCAACTAATCAGGCTGAAGGAATCCCTGTTTATTCATGGCACACAGACCACACGGAGTTCCACGGCGCACAAGGTAGTGGTGCAACTGCAACTGCGGTTCTTAGTGGCTCAACTGTAGGGTCTATTAACGTTACAAACAAAGGACACAGCTATCTTGTTGCTCCTATGATTGCCATTACTGGGGGAGGTGGTACTAATGCGTCATACACAGCTACTGTTTCTGGAGGTAAAATTACTGGTTTTGTGATGGTCAATGCTGGTACTGGATACACCACTGCGCCAACAGTTGTGATTACTCCAGCATTGCCATCTGCCACAGACAACACTGCAATTAGCTTTACCACAGAAGCTCCTACAACAAATGTTGCTATACACACTCCAATTTCCGCAACAGAAGGGTCTGGGGATTTGAAAAGAGTCATCGGAGTTATTCCAAGTTATGTTGACGCTAATACTGCCGCTAATGTTGCTGCTCTCGGTGTAGGTGAAGCGTACTACGATGAGGCAACTAAAAAAGTAAAAGTGAAATTACCATAACATGAAACTCCTAGCCTTAATCCTAACCTTAACTCTGCCGCTAGCCGCCGAACGTACAGTTACTTTCGCGTGGGACGCTAGCGCAGATGCAACGTCTTACACGCTCTACGTCAACGGTGCGGCGTTAGCCTCCACCTCGAACACTGAGATCACCGTGCAGATCCCAGACGGCAAAACACTGGCAAACGTCACGGGCGTAAACCTCGCAGGGGAATCCGAGAAATCGGCGACGCTCGTCGTGCCGCCCGCACCGACCATACCAAAGAATTTTCGCATCAGCAAAATTGTCAGAACCACAACCGCTACCCCAAAATGATTAATCCCTTTGACCACACAGATTTAGGAACGAAATTTTTCTTAGGAATAGGCGCACCTATAGCAAGCCTGTTTCTAAACATTGTCCCAGCAGAAATTAACCCTTGGCTGCAAACAGTAGCTTTGATCACTGCCATCATCGTTTCCACTCTCAGTGCCATATCGATTATAACAAAAAACCTAAAATAATATTATGAACCTAATTATTGAAAAACTAAAAGAAGAAAGCACATGGAAAGGAATCATTGCACTAGCAATGGCATTTGGTTTGCAGTTGGACCCAGAATTGCAGAACAGCATTCTTATTGTTGGATTGGCTGTTATGGGGTTAATTAACATTAAAGCAAAATGAAAACACTCACCGCACTCATCACTATTGTAGGACTTAGTTCTTGCACAGTTACAAACAATCCAGATGGAACGTTTAAAGCATCAATGGACTCCGCGTCAGCAATAGCAATTGCTAATCAAATGTTTGCAGACAAATGATTACCTTTTGCATGTTGATCTTGAAATGGCTGCTGCTCCTTCTGGGGGCAGCAGCTGTAATTGCGGTAGTTTTATTGGCCGCTGTAATTTTTCTGGATTATCATGTGGACCGAATAGAAAAAGATAAAAAACCATAATTTTTTAAAACAATGATTCCTATTCCCAGAAACAAACCACAAGCATCTTTGTCGGTTGTTATGGATTCTGCTAAACAAGAATGGAACAAATTTAACGAAGAAGATTTGTTCCCTGAAACTTTTGTGTTAGCTGTCCGAGGGTATTTTTCTAAAACTATTGGTGAAGTTGGAAATGACATCAATGTTTATGATGATGCTCATTTTATTGTTTCTCCACTTGGTATTAGTGCATGGAACTCCAACGTTGATCCAACTCGTTATGGTTGGAACGCAAAAGCGGGGAAGTACATGGCTCGCCTTTCGGTAGGTTGTTGGAAATTTCAAAGTCTTATTCATCGCGGAAAATATCAAGCTTTTGGACAAGGAGACAATTTGGTAAAAGTAGACAGGGTTAGAGCTGATGAAAGCGTTGCGCGTGTTGAGACAGGGCTATTTGGAATCAATGATCATCTTGGAGGCGTGAATGGAACCTCCTCAGAAGGCTGTATGACGCATCCTCCTCAGCAATGGAATGGTTACCGTAAGAAGTTAAATGAAGTCCTTGCTTTAGCCAGCCTAAAACAGTTTGACTTTATTTTGGTTGAAGGACCAATAAATTGACATCTGATTAAAATTAATTATTATTGTTTAATATGGCAACTCGCTCAGATCAACCGCTTAATCAACCTCGGATTGTTGAGGTTTTAGATCCAGGAACAGGCACTTACACGGTGATGGTGCTAATGCCAACTCACCTTGCCTCAAAGTATCCAGACAAGCCGTGGGGTACAGGGATCGAGTCTATTGGGTTGTCAGCAAAAGACGCAAATCAATTCCCCGGATATGTATTGGTGGATTTTGAGCCAATAAAAGGATCTCCTGATTTGTTTTGGGTTTTTCAGAATTTGACTAATGCTCCTTCATGGACAACTAAAAGCACAGGACAAGAAAGTTTAATTCCTCAAAAATACAGAAAACAAATCACTACTGTCCGTACTAAAAAAGAAGTTGTTCCATCAACATTGCCACTTGCAATTACTGGTGATCTTACGTCTTCGATAGTAGAGCAGCAAGATAACACAGGTAAAGCTATTCAGGTTAATACAACTGAAGTAATTCAGGAAAATACAAGTGTTCTTGAGGGAGAAGAATACGGAGCGCTAGTTACACAAACAGTCGAAGAGCTAATTGTTGTAGACGGAACGGATGCAGATTCTGGATTAAATGTAATTTCATCTACTGTCAGCCCTTTGGGCAATGGTAAATCAATTAAGCAAACTAAAAAAATTAAGGGTGTTGCATGGCCTGATCCTATTGACAAAGAGGTTTCAAAAGATGCAGCTGGAATGCCACCACTTCGTTATCGGAAAAACTTAACCCAGACAACAACAACTCGAAAGATTGCGACAAGTGCCATTCCGACTACCCCGGCACTTATAAACAAAGAGGTAGCCAAGTCGTACAAAAAAGAAACGCCTGATCGCGCTGAAGAAACCTTAGTTGTTCAAGATTTTGTGTTGAACGCAACATCCGTAGATGAGGCTGTTGAGCAGAAACCTTTTGTTAAAATTGTTTCTACTATGACACCCGGACCTACTGCCGTTGTTCCGTTAACGGGTAACGGTTCTGCTAAGTTAGTATGGGAAGGGCCAGATTCAAACATCTATGAGAATATTGCAGAGGTGGCAACTATTAAGGCAGGTCTTAAAGGCGTAGACACAGACGCTCGTGAATGGGGCAGTTTAATAACTACCACTAATTACACTAGTTCTTCTTCTGCTCCATCAGGTGGTTCTACTCAGTTAATTTATAATGATGGCGCAATTAGCATTTATGAAGCAGCTACTTCAGCTGTGTCACTTCTTTCTGGATCTTTTACCTCAGCCGAAAAGACCACTCCAATTTACAAGATTAGTGAAACTACGAGTTTTTCATCTAGTGCAACTGCTACTGGAACAAACAATAAAACTAGATTAGTATTTTCACTAGGATCACAAAGAGTATTTGAAAACACAACTACTGTTGTTAGTGCAAATTTAACAAAAGTTTATTATTCGGTAATCAATGCTCAAAAACCAAGTGTACTAACTTCTGTTTCAATAGAACCTATGGGAAGAAAAGCAGATTCAGATGGAAACCCGCGACGTGACAAAGTTTGTGTCAGAGCTATTATTGAAGAAGGTTACAGTGGTTTATTTCCAGCTAAGATTACAGAGTATTTCACAACAGACCCTTCTGCCGCAGATACTTTTGTACCTTTAATTTTTAAAACTAAAAGAATTGATTATGATGGTATTAATTATCAAGTTTCAATTGGTGAGACGCTGCATAGTGCAATTGTTTTTAATGACTTAATAGGAACTAACGATCCTGAATATGATTATGGATCTCTTTCTTTAGGATTTCGGACTTTTGAAGCCACTGTCCCTAATACTGTTCCAACAGGATGGCAAAATTACGCAATTCAAATTGATCCATTTGAAGATGGATACATTGTTAAAGAGATTCAAATTAAATATTTGTAATGGGAGACAAAGTAAATGATGCTGCTACTTCTGGTGCTGGAAGAGGAAAAGCAATTAAACGTGATTCTTCGGACAATCGTCCAGTTAATCCAGCTGCTACTCTTGGAGCTGGAAGAGGCTATGTGCCAGTAAGGATTGGAGTTCATGCAACACCAGAGCGGCGCAGAAATAACGACACTAAAGTAGAAATTACTTTAACTCCAGATCCTGTAACAGTAAGTGGTGGTGGTGGCTGCAATGGATTTGAACTCACAGCGGGAGGCACTCCTGCCGACCTTAAAGTAAATGTTTCCTCTGCCTTGATAGCAGGTCAAGAACCAAGTGGGTTCACAGCAGGGTCTAAAGAGTTTTCCGTTTCTTCTTCTGGGGTGATATACGCCCAAATAACGGTCAACAGCACTACTGGAGCGATTACTGGAAGAGCCTTGAATTATGGATCAAGCACCCCTGCTAATACCGCTACAGTTTTCTACGAACAGATCGGTACTTACACCGTGACAGGCATTGGCGATGCGCGAGCTGTCAGTGTTGCAAATTCCCGTTGCGGATCTGTATACGTCAACATCTGCCGAAACTGGTATGCAGCAACAGCACCTTTCTTTGGTGTTTCATTTTCATGAATTATGGCCGATTCTAATAGTGCTTGTGATTGTTGCAATCAACCGCCGTGTCCTACTCCAACTTTGGAGTTTATTTCGGTCAGTGCAAACTGCGAAACTACATGCGCGACTGGGGAAATTGAGTGGAATTTACAGGGGAAAATCCAAACAACAACAATCACTCTTGTCGATGGCGAGTGCAAAATTGAGGAATCTTGTTCTGGAAGCAGAAGTATTACCTATGATAGTTCTGGGAGTACTGGGGGGAGTACCGCAGGAGAGGGGACTTGTTCAGGTTCGGACACCTTCACGGAAACCACGTCCTTTGATGATGATTGCGAAGGCACAATTATATGTTCGGGCAGTGGTAACTACACCACTACTACCTATAGTGGAAGCGGTGTAAGTAATACACAGGTGGTCGCATGGACGATCAATGCCGATTGCAGTACGACTTACTCAGACGGAGAGGGGTATGCTATTTGCCCAACCAGTACTGTAGTAACACAAAGTCCACCAGCAGGAACCGCCTCCACTGTAACATCGTCGTTGGTTAAATTGGAATGCACATTGCCGCCCTACCCCGCCTATCCAGCATTCTTTAACTCTTGGGAATCTCCTCCCGCATTATTGTCAGGACAAGGTCGCTTCCCCACAGCGAAAAGAGATTGGAACGCATTCGTCGCAAGAGTCCCGATTGACCCTACCCTGAACGGTGGAGACTCTATTGACGGAGTTCAGGTGGATGCGGGTTCGACGAAGATGGAGCGAAAAATCAAATATCGAATCTGCCATTGGCCTTCTGGCACTTGCTATCTCAAAGTTTGGATTTCTACTATTTTTACACCCTTGGATGGAACTCCAGAAGCGCCAGTCATTACCAGCTACACTTGGACAGGCACCGGAAACCCATGTCTTACTGTTCCCAATGATCCAGTTAATGCCGACTCGCAAAAAATCAACAGTTCAACCACTGAAGTTTTACCCCCTGCGACTAATGGTACGAAGGAAGTCACCATTCTTAAATGGTCTTGCGTCAATGGCTACGAACCAGACGTTTCAGACCCCGACAACAAACAAAATAACGGATTCCCTGACCCAATTTGGGAAGCATCACCACCATGAAAATTCAAATAAACGAAATTTACAAAATGGCAGCGGAAAGACCAGAAGGTTACGCCGCACATGTTATCTCTGAAGGTGAAATTGTCGGCGATTACCTTGAGATTTCCAGCGAGTCTCTGGCAAAGCTACGAGCCATTTACCGTCCCACGAAACCAGCACTGAAAGGATTAGGAGACGTAGTAGCCGCTGTAGCGCAGCCGATAGCTAAAGTTATTGACGTTGTATCTGGAACAAACGTAGCTGGATGTGGCGGTTGCGCTAAAAGACAGGCTGCGTTAAACGCGGCATTTCCTTTTAAATAATTAAATTGTGTCTAGTCTTGCATATTTTCTAAAAATCAATAACATCTCTAAAACATTATGTCAAAACTGATTACCTTTGCAGAAGCTATTGTTCGGTTTGGTCCGCTTGTTACGACAGGGATTGAGATTGAGGATGCAATCCAAGAAGCAGTTGATCGCATTTTTGAAATGGGTCGTTGGCCTGGAACTACACGAGAAGTAGAGCTTTTGCAGGCAGATTTTGTTGAAGATGCTGATTCTTTGGAATGGTATTACTTTTTTGACGAGACTATTTATGATGGTGCAATTGGCTTTAGAAACATTACGCGCGGCTGGGCAATTGTTGATCAAACTTCTCTTTATAAAGATGGCATTAATATGGGGGATAGGGAGTGGGTTGATCTTGGAACAATCACAGTGGATGGTGTGGACTTTAGAAAGTATCGCGCCCCTCTAGGGTTTGTTCCATCCACTGGTCCTTATTACGCCCTGATGAAGCTTGAAGCTCCTAGCCTAAGCATGGACGACTTGATTCCAGTTCAAAGCGTAGCAGCACTTAAATGCGCGATTTTGGCTGTCTCCTCAGAATATGCGGGAGACACGGAGAAAGCAACGAATCAATGGCAGTTATTTGATCAATTTATTAAACTTGGTGAACGTCAAGTTTCTGGTCCAAAACGATATTCAATTGGAATGGATTCTAGCTTAAGGCGTAAACCTCGTCAATTTAACTAACTTTACCTAAATAAAATCATGGCCCTTAAATACAGTATGGCTCCCCCGTCTGAAGGAGAAAGAGCTGCAAAAAGAGAACGCACTACAAATAATCGTATTGATCGTAATTTGCAACGTGCAATGCGAAGTGGATCTCCAGCAGCACGACTTGAAGCGGGGAAATTGTATCAACAGCGCTCAAATACCCCGGGTTATCAGCAAGGTGGAGGGATTGGTAGTGCAGAAGGGAATAGGGAAAGAGATCGGATAACTGCAGAAAATTATACAAAGGAAGGATTGCAGCTCAAAAACAATACAAATCAAAATGTTAATCCCGGAACTGCCCAAGATGCAAATGCCATTGAGCAAAAGAATCCTGCAAATCCAGCAGGAAGACCGTTGCAAAGATCAGAAAGAGCAGCTGGACAAACTCAAGAAGATTTTGTCAATGAGCGGGCTGGCCCTGTTTATAAGGAAAACGCTGTAGGGCCAGTTGACGTAACAGAGCCACGAGACCCTCGCATTACTGCTGGCAATCAGGTTACGCCATATACAAACACTCCAACTCCTCAAGGTGGAATGTCTCCAAAAGACTTTGCAACAGATGCGCTCAAAGGTCCTAATATTTATGAAAAAGGCGTAAAACCAGATGATATTGCTAAAGGTCTTGCTGCAACACAAGGTGTTGGGAATGCAAGTAATCCTATAAAAACAACTGCTGCGCCTCAAGAAGCGCCAGCAAATACAACAACTACGCCACAAGTAGCGTCAACCGACACTATGGCAGATCGAGGTAATTCAAAAATTGCTGGATATCAAAAAGCAACTGCTGATGCTAAAACAAAATTTGCTGATGATTTAAAAAAATACGGAACATCAGGAAAAAGATCTCCAGAAAAAGACGCTCAAATTCGTGAGTATGGTAAAACGCTTAATCTTAACGAAGATCAAATTAACGCAGCAATGCGAGGAGATACAAAATTAGATGCTAAGTCAGCGGCTGCATCTGCTTCAGCATACGAAAAAAACGCAGCAAATAAAGCTGCAAATACTCCGGAAGCAAGAAACAAAAGGTCTACTGATGAGTTTAGCAAGGCTTACGGCAACTATCTTAATGGAGAAGGTAAAGGGGCTTCCGAAAAAGAAAGAGCAGCTAAATACAACGAGTTAAAAGGCAAGGCAACAAAAGATGGATTTGTTGTCACTAAAGAAGCTGAAGATAAAGTATTTGAAGATCGTTTTAATGCAAGAGTTGAAAGAGCTGTGAAATCAGGCATGTCTCGCGAAGACGCTATATCAGAAACTTCTAGAAGAGATAACTCTACACAAGAAGTTCTTGATTTAATTCCTGGAGCAAAAAGAGATGTTCAAGCAGCTATTGATCTTGCCGACATGATGACAGGTTCCAAAGAAGATGCCCTTGGTGATTATAAGGCAAAAGCTGATTCGTTGAGGAAAAAGCGTGGAGCTCCTGCTATTTCAGACGCTCAGCGTCAAATTGTTACCGAAGGAAACAATAACATTCAAAGAGAAAACGATCCAACTCTTCAGTCTACTGGTAACCCTTTATATGATGATTTAATTAACAAACCAATAAAAGAAGACTTAACCGATGGATCAATCAAAGACGATCCAACTGGATCAATTGAAGATCCATATAAAAACTCTAAATCTTCTCAACCAAAGATTGATGTGCCACCCATTAATCCAAAAAATAAATCGAAAGAAAAAACGTTTATTGAAGCCGCTTTAAATGACGCTGGATCGGTTTATGATTTTGGAAGTGGCGTAACAAAACAAATAATTGATCAAGGTAAATATAACGCTATTGACGCAATTGGTCAAGCCCGCAAAGTTTGGGCTGGAGCTCAAGAAGTCGGCCCCTCAATGCTTACTCAGTTTTTGCCGGGAGATGTAGGTGAATGGTCAGAAAAAAAATCCAAGGAAAATTTTCAAAATCTTGGAAAACGTTCTCAAAAAATTGATGCCTCAACAAAAAATCTAAAAGATGCTTTGGATTCACCGCAAGCTTCAGTAAACACAAAACAAAAGATTCAGAAATCTGCTGCAGAAGTTGTTTCTTATTCTGATAATCTTAATAGATACCTTTTAGCCTGACTAAAAACATGCCAAACTACCAATCTTACACAAACGATAGCGACACTCAGTTTGCCAATCAACTTGACAACTATAAATTAGGGACAAGTCGTAGTGGTGGCAGTGATTATGATGAAGCTGTTGGAGCATTCAATACATTGCCTGAGAGCATGGCGGTTGGACAGATAATGCAAATGCGTCAAGCGGCACAAAACAATAGTTTAAACACGCGCCGTGCAGTGGCTGAAGACAATGTGAAAACAACTGAAGCTAATGAATTTGCAGCATTTAATGATAGTTATCAAAACCTAAACCTTGATCCAACTGATTACGAAGGAAATGCAAAAGCATTGGCTAAACTTCAAATACAAAATCCTAATAATAAATTAATTAAAGATGCGGCTGATAGCATTCGTGATGCATCACAGAAAATTTTAACTGGTCGCAAACAAAAAAATGATAGTCTGGATATGGATTATGATGAGGCAACTCGTGAAATGCGCGAAGAAACTGATCGTTTAAATCGTCAAGCAAACCTTAAAAAAGCGCAAGTGTTGTATGAAACTGCATCTATGGCAGAAGACGAAATAAATCCAGGTAGTGTAATGTCTAAGGTAACAGGCACTTTGGCAGAAAAACATCCAGAATTAATGGGAGCTGCAGCTTCATGGAATTCTCGTTATGGGAATAATCCAGAACTGGCAGAGGAAACAAGAGGCATGGCTCGTTTATTAACTGGATTAGGCACGGCAGGTTATTTAGAAGACGCCAATAAATACCCAATGGAAAATATTGGAAAAGGGCTTAATTCATTAGCTCCAAAAATTAATTTTGATTATAATCAAACACCTGAAGAAATTGCTGCGTCTTATCAAGCCGCTGCAAGCTTATATGAGGATTCAGATCCAAGAGATATTGCTCTTGAAAAACTTATTGCTCAACATAAAACTATTCATAACGCTCAAGTTACTCGCAAGGGTTTAGAAAAAAGTATTACCGAGCTTCTTAGCCAGCAACCTAATATTATGGATGCACAAGCAAAAGCTGACTTTAAAGCTAGAATTGCGGATGTACAAACAAGAGCTGGAGTTATTACGGGTCAAGTTGAGAAAGACTACAAAGACAGGAAATCACAAGAAGACGCAATTACCAAAGAGCAGACAGAAAGAAAGCTTGAAATTCAAGAAGAGAGTCTTGGCATTAGAAGAGATACTGCTAATAGTACTATTGAAAGCAGAGAAGATAAAAGAATTCTTGACGCAAGAAAATTTAAAGAAAAACAAAAACTTGCAGAAGAGAAAAATGGTCTTGATGTTTACACACAACTTTCTAAAGACGAAAAATTCAAAAAACTTCCTGCTGAAGAGCAATATAAACTACTTAATGATCAAATAAAATTAAAGGCTTCATCTATTCCTAGTTGGAACAGCGCTAATGATAATGAATAATTTCAATTACTAAATTTATGCTTATTGATAAATCAAGTTATTCTTCGGATAACAAATTACCAGAAGAAGAAGAAGAAGTACATCCATTAGCCTCTGAACTTGGAAGGCATTATCTTTTATCAGAAGATTACGTATATGGTGACGATAAAAAACTTGTAGCCAATCAGGCTTTTATGCACTGGGCTTCTGATCAAGAAGCTGAAAAAAAAGGAACAGTTAAAGCAACTGGTTATGAAAAAAACGATGCTGGTGTTTTAGAAAAGGTTGAAAAAGATTTTCCTATGTTTAATGGGGAAAGTTTGACTTCTAAAGGACAAGAAGAATACGAGAAGGTTAAAAGGTATTTTGATGACGCTGCTTCTATGCCAAATGGAGGAGTGTCTCGTAATCCAACAACTCGCAAGTGGGAAGTGGATAGTCGCCTTGAGTCTGTTTTTACAGAAAAACAAGAAAAGCGTCCTGATCCATTTAAGGACATGTCGGAGTTTATTGATGAACAACTTAAAGTTACTAAGGAAGGTGATAGTCCCGCTTACACTTACGAAGACTTTACTAACTTTTCTAACGCTGTAGTAAAGAACGGCGAAGCTCACCTTGATCCAAATAACAAGGAAATGAAAGCTCGCTTTTTACAAGAAGTGAATCGTCGTACATTTGATTCTTCTTTAATGGATGAAGCTGAAATTGGTCAGAAAGTAGCTGGAGCTTATGTAATCAACCCTAAAAATTACAGTGAAGTAGACAAAGTTGAAAGTTGGATTGAGGGCTTAACAGATCTAAGTGCTTCTGATAAGAAGATGATGCTTATTGATTATCGTTCTAAAATTGAAGCAAATGTTGGTACTTTAGTTAATGATTTTGCCGCTGCTGATGCTGGAGTGATTGGCGGTATTTTTAGTTCTCCTCTTCGTGATGAGTTTAATGAATACATGAGCAAGCCAGGAGCTAGTGGTTATCAATTTCTTAAAGAGAACAAAGAGCGAATGAGCAAAGACTCATATGGCGTTACGTCTGAAATTGCTACTAAATTTCGAGACTCAGTAATGGCTACCGGAACTGGTTTTTTATGGGCGGCGAGCGCTGGCAACTACACCAGCCCTGCGGAAGCGTGGGGTGGCTTGGCCGAGGATTCGTCCAAAGCATATTCAAATGGCAAGGCGTTCGAACTTTTTGGAGTCGACATCAACCGCCGTGATTTAACCGAGCTAACCGGACAGGTCGGGTCGTTTATTGCAATGGGTGGAATGGGCGCTTTAGCAGGTAAAGGATTGACCGCAATTGGTGCTCAAGGAGCTTCACGTTATGCTGTTAATGAAGCCGGGATTTTGCTTTCTACTGTAGCTAAAACAGAAGCAGCCGCTGCTGCTGGCACTAGAACTTTTGGACAAAAAACTTTAGCCGGACTAAAAGCGGCTGGGACTGATCCAGAAATGTATCTTGGATCGCTTCAAGCTGCTGGAACGTCTTTTGGAAAAACTTTTAATTCAACACTTGAAGAAACAGGAAGTCGTGAAGAAGCACTTAAGGCAGCAAACATTGCTGCAATATCAGATGGTTTTTCAGCTTTTATTGCAACAGGTGTGATGAACCGTTTTGCTCCAGGCATGGGCAAAGTGCTAGGAATGGGAGATGGCGAAGTAGGTGGTGGTATTGTTCAAGCATTTAAAAATAAAGCTTTAGCTAAAGAGTCGATGGAGCAAGTCCAGACATTGCTTAACAACCTTGATGGAAAAATTGGAGAACCGCTTCGCAAGCAATTTGCTAATGACATTGGAAGTGTGATGGGTGCTTCTGCACGTTCTCTTGGTTTAAAAGGAATTGGTATTTTTGGAAATATGGGAGCTGAAGCAATTGAAGAAGCTTCAGATGAAATTATTTCTGATGTTATTAGTTCGATGCTTGATGATTCTAAAACTTGGAACGAAGAAGTTTGGCAAAACATTGGGACCAAGTGGAAAGAATATGTTAAGGCGGGGGTGCTTGGTGCAATTGGTGGAGCAATGGGTGATGCTACATCAACAGTACTTAGTCCAAAAGAAACATTTGGAACTAGCGAGGGACTTAAACTTCAAACTCAAGAATGGGACAGAATTAAAACTAATGTAAAAAAGTTTGACTCTATGGAGAATTTTGTTTTCCCAGCTCCTATTCAAGATGCAAAGAATCTTGCTGAGTATATTGCAATGCCTGATGACAAAGTTTCAATAGAACAAAAGTCAGATGCGTTGTTAGCGGCAGTTCGTAATAAGACTTTATTTACAAGCATGGTTAACGCCAATGTGCCTGTAGCCGATCCTAGTAGTGTTCCTGAGCCAAGTGTCACAGTTGACGCTGAAGGCGCACCTATAGCTAGCGACGCAGCAAAACAAGCCACTTCAGCTAGTGTGTTTGCTACAGTTATGTCAAACTCAGGTTTAGTTTTACCTGAGGGTCGTGTTTGGCGTGATGACATTTCATTTGCCCCAACTGAAGGAAGTTCTCCACTAAGTATATCTAATAATGTTAAAATCACACCATTGTCTACTGTAGCTGATGGAGACAGAACAGATCATGTTACTTATGTAGCGGCAAAAAAAGAAACAACAAATCCAAATGGATCAGTTACCACTGAGTATTTAAGCGCAAAAGAAGCTGCTGCTGAATTAGGAACAGCAATGTCTAGTCTCAGTTCAAAGAATAGAACTAAAGCAAATAATTTAGTTAACAACTTTCTCAGCAAATCAACTAATACTAACTATAATGAACAATGGTCAACTGAAGTTCAAAAAGAACAAGGAGCTTCTTCTTCTGAACCTAATTTAACAACAGAATCTAAACTGTCATCAAGCATAGAAGGTGTACCACTAGATGTTGGGTCGGAAGTAAAATGGGAAAGCTCAAATGGTAATGGTCCGCGCAGTGGTAAAATTATATCTATTGACGCAGCAAGTGGTATGGCTGTTGTGCAAATGCCAGATGGAAAAGCTCGTGACGTTCCCGTTAAGGCCTTTAGTCAGGCTGAAACTCCAACTGTAGCGGAGGGCGCTCTTATTTCCTCTCAAAACCAATCTCCTGGAATAAAAAAACAACAAACAATAATAAAAAATGAACAACAAGAAAATGATGCCAATGATGGGAGCAATGATGAAGCCATCAGCAAAGCCGAAAGCGATGCCGAAAAAGATGGCGAAATCAATGCCGAAAAAGATGGCGAAGAAAAAGATGTGTTAAGTGAATCAGGAGCTGCTGGGGAAACATCTCCAGCAGCTTCTTCTAGTAGCGTTAATAATCGCATTAAAATCAGAAATCGGCTCAAAGGAGTTAAAAACACAGAGCCTCTTGTTAACAAAGAAAACGATCGCTTTTACAAATCAGACGGAGGAATTTATGTTTCTAAAGGAAAAGATCCCGTAACCTATGTTACCGACGATGAAATTGATGCTGAGATTGAAAGACAGGGTGGCAATCTAAATAATGCCCTTAAAGTGATCAACGATAAGATCACAAAAATGGGCGGTAATATTAACGCTTATGCTTTAGACATACAAGAGAAGACAGCGGAAAATGCCACTTCATTAACTTATCAAGACGTAACTTACGTTGCTGACCCTAGTCTTATTCAAGATGGAACTGATGCAATTGGCGGCAAGTGGATGATGATAACTAACGAGAAGACTGGTGTTGTGTCTTATACTTATCGTCCACCTACTGGAAGCGCGTTATCATTAGGAATTGGTGAAGTTGTAGCAATTGATGGAAAACCTGACGAATTCTTAGTAGTAAAACGAGTATTCAATGGTCGATGGGATTTTGAAAAAAAGGATGCTAAAGACGCAGCTGGAGACATTATCAATGATAAAGGCTTAACTCAAGAAGGAAACAAATTTACTCGTTCTCGTTTATCTTTAATTTCCAAAGAATTTGAAAAACATTTTGAGTCAATTGTTAATGGAAAAATTAATCCAGAACAAATGGAGAAATTATTTCTTAAAGTATTGAAAATTGTTTCTCCTAAAAAAGATTTTGTTGTTGTCAATAAAGACATGTCTGAAGAAAAAGGTTATGTTTACGCAAGCCGAAACAATGAGAATCCAGATGATTTTGGTTCAATCAATGTAGACTATAAGAAGCTGTCTGAGCAACTTTCTCAACTTTATCGTACAGCTAATACTAAAAATAAATTTTCTAATGCTCTTCTTGGAATGGATGCAGCAAGAGTTGTTTCTGCTATTATTGATGAAGAACTCACTCACTTAATTGGATTTAAGATTTTTGACGATGCTGAACTTTTTTCGTTTTACAGATCTATTCTTGATCTTCCAAAAAACAAAGATGGTACTGAGCATCCATTCAAACAAATTCTTTTAGAAACTTTAACTGAGCGGTTTCCTCAAAGACAAGGTTTGCCTGCGTTAAGCCCCGAGATTGATGGGTTTGATGAAGGTACAGTAGGTGATGCTGATAACATGGATGAGATTGTCCTGACAGTGGCAACAGAAATGATTCGTAAGCTTCATCAGATGGCAACACGCGGAACTACCACAGAACGCGATACAGAGCTTTCTAGACAGCTTCAGGCTGCGATTTATGGTGACGCTGCTGCTAAGTCCCAAGAAACTGCTGAATCAAAGGTGAAGGGGCCTTTAAACGTCATTGGTCAAATAATTAGGCGTTACGCTGAACGTGTTCGCAATATCCTTTGGATGAAGTGGCAACAAGGGATGCTACCACGAAACACTCGTGATATGCTTACAAGATTAAACAAAGCTTATCAAAACGAAGGGATTCAAGGTGATGTAGACTTTGGTTATGACGCTGCGATGGAAGAATCAGAGCGCCGAGTAGAACAGTATGAGAAATCTTTTATTGATGAAACTAGCAAAATTGCAAGGATTTCTAATCCTGCAATGATGAAGCTTCGATCAATAAGCAGGGAGTTTGGTTACATGTCTCTTGGTGAATCCCTAGTAGTTGACAAAGACACAATGACGCTTTCTCTTCATCCAAAAATCATGCAACACATTAAGGATAATAACTTAATGGACTTGGATTTGGTAAATAAAGTTTTGTTTGAATTAAATGGTGAGGGTGTCAGCACTCCATCTTATCAAAAAGCAGTTACTGTAGCTTTTCTAAAGCAGCAAGTTATGGATTTAAAGCGTGATAAACTTACGTTTAATCCTTCTGATTTGTTTGACTCAATGAAAAATGATGAGGGGTTATTTGGTAATCAAGCAAAAGATGCTAAGTCTGCAAAGCATTCTGTTTTATGGAGACAAATTCTTGAAGGCATTCCAGAAAACAACTTTGAAGCATCACTAAAAGAAGTTGTCTCACCATTAGTTTCTGAGCGAAACGAGATGTGGAAAGAACGTGATCGTTTGCATGGATTAGTTATTCAAGAAGCATTTAAGGCAGTTAACGCAATTGATACAGATTTGGGTGGGTTCTCTTCAATTAAAGCGTTAATTAAATGGGGTCGCTTGGCTCAAGTCAAACGACCTGGAAAAAGAGAATTAGTTGATATTTTTGATGATTTTACATTTCCTAGCGAGCAATGGTTTGAATATCAATCTCCTGCAGATAAGTTAATTAATGCAACTCCAGAAGAATCAGCGCAGGTGCGTCGTGATTTCAAGCAATCCATACTTCAATCGCTGGCTCTTTCTCTTCCTTCAATTACCGGAGAAAGTCATGTTAAATTTTTAGAGTCTATTGGTGGTCCTGTTTCAGAAGCTTTAGCCGAACTAAAGAGTACGGAAAAATCTTTAGAAACTATAACTCAATATATTGAAACAATTAAGTATTATAATAAATTCAATCACTTTATTCCAGGAATGGACCCTAAGGATAGGGATCAGCTTAAGACTGCAATGTCTGCAGAACGTAACGCGCGAAGCCCGAAAAAAAGTGGGCTACCTATAAATGATGAAAATAATGTTCTTCAGCGTCAGCAACCGCTTTCACCTGAAGCGCAAGCTGCTTCGTTTTCTATTTATCAAGAATACATTGAGTTTTCTCGCGCTGTAGATGACTACAACAAATCTATTCAATTTGTAAAGAACCGAGCATTGGGTGAGTTTGGTACACGTTCTGAGGAGTTTGGAATGAATTATGCAGACATGAATAAAGCAACTGGCAACAACGCTACGCTTGAGTTTAAAAGCATGACTGACGAACTTCAGCCTGCTAGTACGCCTAATGATGTATTTAGCGGAAATATGATTCCAGAAGGAATGAAATATGGTTACGGGTCAATAGCTCGTTTTGATGATAATGGAGAACCACTTTCAGAAGAAGAACAGGCATGGAACGCTGGACTAGAAGTTTATCGTTACACAATGCAATCAAACGCTGATTTTGTTGGCAAAAATTTATTTTTAAACTACTGGGTTAATCTTCAACTTGGGAAAGTTGTTTTGTCTGGTGTTGCTAGTGACTACGAAAAAACAGGAGGATTCTTATTTAAAAGACAAGTTAACGAAATTGAAATGGTAGATTACGAAACTGCTGATCAAGCGTTTCCTGACTTACCAACTGAAGAGCTTGGAGAAGCAAAGATGAAACTTAAGTCTGGCGGCGCAGAAGACATTCTTAATGTTATGCGTTTTTTCCAAAAGGTTAACGTATGGGCAAGCGGAATTAAAAGCAAGTATCAAGGAGTTACGACAGATGAAGTTGGTGGAGAGCAAGGTTTTGCTGGTCGCATGATTCCAATGCTTAATGAATTATTTGGAAAGATGGAAAGCATGATTGATCCAATTAGTGGAGAGTCATTTATTGGACTTACTGAAGGATTGGATTTTGATTTAAAAGCACACGTTGAAGACGTAATAAAGTTTTTAAGTCGTCATTACGAGATGAAGGATTTTTACACAAGATCTGGTAGTTTTGTTATGCCTACAGAAGAAGTAAAAGACTTTATGGACTTCTTTAAAATGAAGGACGGCAAGTTAATTAAAATTTCATCACGTAAAGACAATCAAATTGCTAATGATTTTTCTGGTGTGCTTTTAAATTCAGGCAAAAAACTTAAGGTTTCATTACGCAGCGCTACCCAAGGTGTTAAATTAATGAAACGTTCTTTTAAAGCGTTTAGTAACCCTCGCTGGAAGCGTAACGTTGAACAAGAAGGTAGTCGTTATCAACGTGATCCTGCATATGAACCAGACAATAAAGCTATTCTAAAGCTCGGAGAAATGACGGCAGATGCCCGAATGAGAAATCAGATGAAGTGGAATTTAAAATATTTTGAAACTAGCCGTAATTACATTTTTGGTTCTAATTGGGCATTTGAATTTTACAATGATATTCAACGAAGCAGTTATGGAGAAGGACGAGAGCCTTATGTAAAAATCAAAGCTTCAAGCATAAGTGCTAATAGAGATATAACATTAAATGAAATGTTTGATCCTAATCGGTGGACCCTTGAAAGACCTAAAGGATTTATTCCTAATCAACAAGATTACAACGATTCTTTATATTTTGGTGTCGGAAAAGAAACAAGAAGAGTAACAGATACTAATCTTTATTTAAATCCAGAAAGCGAAGTAATTAATCCAAACGAGTATTCCGGAAGCGAAGATGATCCTCGTGTTGCTAATTCTAGCATGTCTACTACAGACCCTACGGTTAGGGGGTACACTCAAACTTATAACGAAGGTCGTGCTTCAACACCACAGGAAACTGCTCAAAGGGCTTTTGGACGTTCTGCAGTTTCCCGGTCGATTAAAATAACTCAAGCGGCTATGTTCATAGGCAGCAATGGTCCAAGCGGACGTTCATCGTCAGACGCAGATCAATTTTATTTTGACATGATTCGTCTTGGAAGAGACAACGATTGGTTTACATCAGAAAACATTATTGAAGAACGCAATCGTTCAAGTAATAACGTGTTTTTTGCTGATTTGACAAATGATGAAATTGATAGCATGGATAATCGTCAGATTATGACGGTTTTTCGTCAATCTATGACTGACAGTCTTGTTCGTCGTGGATTAAAAGGATTGTTTCCAGCTTTAGATTACACAAATGATGAAACTCATAACAAGATTTACGATGCGTTTCTTGATGAATACGGAAACAAAACAGACAAAAACGGTAAGTATTTTTTTATTGATTCAGAAAAGTTTATTTTAGATTTGCTTGAGTTTAAGATGAAGTTTGAACGGGCAGTTGTAGAAGAAAACCGTGTTAAGAATCAAGATGACATTGCTATAGCTTACGATTTAATTTCTAAAGGAAATCAATTTGTATCTCCTAATGAGTCTGAGCGCATGGCTAAAGCCATCAAGGAGTCAATGACGAGTGAAAAATTTAATATTTTTGATACTCGTCTTGGTACTGGGCTTGGAACAGGAAATGCAATTGTGGATCATTTAATTGATACGCTTCCAGGCAGAACACTAATTGTTGAAATTCGTTCTGATGTTGCAGATGCAAACGATTTAAAGGGACTTAACATTCAAGTATTTAAAGGCAATCAAAAACAAGGTGAGGCAATCACTCCGAATGTTGTTTTTATGCCATTAAATCAAAATGGTCCATATCTTTCCAAAGACAAAGCAAGAAGTTTAATTAGCCAGTTACTCAGCATATCGGCTGAAAACAACTTAGTAGTTAAAAAAACGCTTCTTGATCTTTCTGCTAAGATTGATGCTGAATTAAAGCCAGTTCAGTTGGCTGATGGTCTTGTAATTAGCTATCGTTCTAAACCAAAAAAGAAAACGTTTTTTCCTAAAAATCGTTACATTTTTGATGCTTTTGACAAAATGGCGGCAATCCGATCTGATTTTGACATTGTTTCAAAAAGCTTATCTTTTCCTGGCGTTGATCCAAACTTGGTAGACGCAATTATTATGGTTTCTGCATTTCTTACTAACGATGATGCTAAAACATTTCTTGATCAATCTTATAAAGGATTTGAAGTTCGCGTTTCAAGCAATTTGCCGCAGCAAATACAAGATGATCTACTTCATTCAATTTGGATGATTCGTCAAAGCAAACTTTATGAAACTAATCGTTTTGGAGATGAGACAGAAAACCTTGAATCAAACGATAATAACAACGAAGAAAATGAAATTGATGATGAGGAAGAGTTTCCTGATCCAGACAAAGATGTAGACAATTCTGACCCATCTCAAGAACTTGATGATTCACTTGAAAAAAGTGAAGAAGCTAATAATTTTTTTGCTGACAATGTTATTCCTGAACTTGAAAAAAAGATAGCTGAGATTGAAGATGGCAAATTAGAAATTGAAATGGTAATTGCTTCTGCTGATTTTGGTGTAAACGATGCAAGCGATATACTGCTTTATAATGCTCTTGCTTCAATTGTTGAGGCTGGAATAAAACGTGAAAGTTTGGAAGTTGTTAAAGGTCTTCAGGAAAGATATTCTAACAAGGGCCGCAAGGCTAGAAGCACTCGTGATATTCTGGCTAATCCTAAATTAGGTGGACAGTCAGGTAATCTTCGCGCTGATCTTGCTGCTCCAGTAGTTAAATCTAATGCAAAAGAGGATGAAGAGGTTGGGTTTTCACAAACAAAAATGAGTTTTGCTGTTAAAACTTATATTGGAGAAGCAATTAATATGGCTCGTCCAAACGTAAAAAATAGAACCGTTTTGAATTCTGAATTTGCTTCCACTAGGATTAATAATATAAACGCTGCTTTAATTTACAGTTTAAGCAGTGTTGAAAATCAAGTTGAAGAACAACTTACTAGGTCTTTTAAATCAGCTCTTGGGGCTGTTGCAAAAATAAATTTTAGAAGCAATACAAAAAACGGAACTTTGGATTCTGTTAAGATTTCTAGCCAAAAAATTGAAGTTGTTGTTAATGATGAGCTTCTTTCTGAATTAGGAAGAAACTTGCCAGCAGCTGAATTAGAAGTTGCTTTGAGTCAGACTCGAAAAGCAGTTGAAGATTTATTTGTAAGCAAAGATAGATTTGAAACTATTTTAGCTTCTTTAAAAGAAGATCGCGCTAATGCAGTAGTTCTTAATTCAAAAAATGTTGCTGAATACTGGGCTAATACACCTACATCAATTCCTGATGCAACAGGAAAACGTAAAGGCAAAAAAGTTTCAAATGACGAGTTAAGCAACGCAATGAGCAAAGAGAATGTTGAATTAGCAAGAGCTAAGTCTGCAGCTCTTGTTGATAAGTTGCGTGTAATTGATCGCCAAATTAATCGCGTCCAAGATGATCTACTTGCAGTAAAACGTGAGATTTCTAAAATTGAAAATTATCGCGGTCAAACTGTTTTAGGTCGTTCACATTTTAAAGCTAATATTGGATTAGACATTCTTAAAAATGAAGAAGGCACACAGATTTCTGCTGCGGTAGAAGAGGCTACACGTAAAGTTGGATTTAATATTATTACTACTCCGTTTTTTGGCTCAATTGACGAACGTGCTCGCTGGATGGACACATCTTCTGATAACGCAATAGCTGATGTTGAAATCAAAGAACTTCGAAAAGAACATTACATTAAAGAACAGGCAATGATTTCTGCTTTAACGCAGTTAGCAACTGATCACATTGATGATGCTTATAAGATTTCTAGAAACACAGCGGATAATTTTATGGATTTTAATCCGCTTAAAGCAATTCGCCAAGCAATTGAGATTTCCAACGTTGAATCAATTGTTTTGAAAGATCAAATGAAGATGGCAAGAACTGAAGCTGAAAGTGCCATGATGAGAGGGTTGGAGGCTGACGATATTGCAATGTTGACTGACCCCGCTTCAACTAATTTAATGGTGATGACGTTTGCTGATCAAGCAAAACTTACTCCACAAGAAAAAACAGGCAAAACAATTTTAACACCTAATCAATACACTAGATTACGTATTTTAAACATGCCTAAGAGCATGACAGAAAGAAGTAAGAAGATTGGAGCGCTATTTAGTCAGGAAGGCCAAAACGCAATCTTAATGCCTACTACAGTGAAGGAGCAGCTTATGAGGGCATTTCCTATGACTGTAACAAAAAGGAACGTAAACAGCACTATAACACAGATAGTAGCTGAAGCAGCGGCTTTGTCTCAGAATGTCTCACTTGATTCAATGCGTCATTCCGAACTGGAAGCCAAGCATAACGATGGAACGATTACTCCTGAGGAGACAGAAACGGCTCAAAAACTTGTATATGAGGCAGCTGATAAAAAGGGGTATGACCAAAAAGGACATAGAGCAGGAGTGTATAAAAATGGAATTCCACTCCTACCAAGCACAACTGGTGGTTTGGGGTCTGCTTATTATGCTATTTTGGGAGGTTCTCTCGAGGAAATTAAAGAGTTTGGTGGGGAGATTTTGGGCCCTGACCGAAACAACCCGTCGATTAAAACAATAGCTGGTGAAGTGAGAATAAATCTTGGTGATAAACCTTTATTTGTTAAGCACCCCAGTGAGGTGTCAGAATGGGCTGATAAAAATAACCTTATTCCATCTTTTTATGCTTGGTTGAATTACCAACAAGCAGTCAATTCAGTTTATGATACCATCTATAAGGGTCAAAATAAAACAGATTGGAATGCGCCTACACGTCGTATAGACGTTAATCCAAACAGTCTTGAAGCCAGAAGAGCAGGACGCTTATACATAGAAACTGCTGAAAGCAAAAAAGAATACCGAGATGCCCTAATTAAAGATGGGTATTCAGAAAAGGACATTGACCGAATGAGGCTGAATGAAGACACGGTAGGAACTTCTGATGCTGCTAAGTTGAATTCTTTCTTGTTTGATCAAGGTCATGTTACTGCAATCGTAGCAGATTGGTCTGGAGCTGCAAAAAATAAGAGAGCTTCGGGTGATGGACGTATGTTCACCGAGGTTGCATTAGCAAATCCAGATCAAATCAAATCCGCAGAACCCTTCACTGGAGTTCCTTTGGATCAAAGGTTTAACCCACAAAGTCATAGCATTGCTTACGCTGCCAATCTTGATTCACGCCCGATTTTAAACATCCGTTCTTCTGTTCGAAAAGCATTAGAGGATTCTGGTTTTTCGTTTAGCGATAATTTTGATGATGTTCAAGCTAGCAAGATTGCTCGCGTTGTTACAAAACGGTTGCGTGGAACTCGTGACACCAGCCCGGAATTTATTTTAGATGGTTCTGAAGCATTATCGTATTTAGTTTACGAACAACTTGGTCTTCCTGAGCGAGATCAAGCTGGCCGAGAATCAATTCAAAAAGCTATCGCTTCGTGGATGGAAACAGGTAAAGATCCAAAGAATATTGATAAGTCACTTTGGCAGAAGGTGCTTGAAGTTATTGAACGCATTAGTTCGTTATGGAATGGATCTAAATTCCAATCTATTGAAAAAGCTCTTTCAAGCGAACTCAATCAAATCGAAATGGGGAACAAGAATTACTTCTTGTCTCCTGCTGTTGGTCGTTCAAAAATAAGTTTCCAAGGTATTGTCAATCGCAATCCAGACGCCGTTGGGGTGATGAACTACCTTCAAGATCAAGGAATTGATTTTATACTTACTGGAAGCTTTGCTTACGCCGATCAAGTGTCAATTTATCGTAGCGCCGATAAGCCTGTGCATGATGTTGATCTAATTTTAAAGAGCGGAACGGTTGATTTAGCTGCAGACAAACTAAAGAATCATTACACTACCGCTAATCTTTACGACTTTCATCCCCGTAAAGGCGAGGCATCCCGCATCAATGGAATTATTGTTGTTCCAAAATCTCAACAAATAACTAACCTCATAACTCGTTGGGTAAAAACGCGAAATGGCTTTGAACCATTACGTTCGTATGATGTTATCGACAACGTGACTGGTAATAAAGTAGGGTCTTATAAGTTTTCTCCATCTGGTGAAGTTTCAGATAATGCTGGAGTAATACTTGATTTAATTGAGCACAAACCCGGTGTTGAGCGAGAGTTTGTAAATCAATCATTTCAAGATGGGTCTGACAACAATCGCACCATCAAGGTAAGTAATTATGTTTCTGGATTTGTTCACAAGCTGGAGCTTCTTCGCTATAAGGATTTGCGAGACTTTAGAATGGCTCGTCCAGCGAACACTGAGGGTTCTGCTGTTTTGGATTCCACAACTCAATCGGTCAATAATCAGGGTCAAGGAATTGCTTATGCTGCAAACCTCAACCCAACAGATCATTCTTATTTCATGAACTCTATGGAGAGCTTGAAAAAAGAAACATTTTCTGGCGACGAGTTTAGCCTAACTAAAGGCAAAACAATGACTAAAGAAGAAGCGGCTAAAGCATTTTCAACTGAGTTTGCTAATAAGGTTAAAGTGTTTCTTAATACAATTCGTAATAATGGAGATGTAAACGGAAAGAAAGTTTTTGATTCTAATGGCCCTCTTTATCAAGCACAAATTGAAGAATTTTCCTTCATGCTTGAAGGAATGGTAATGGCTTACAACGACTCAGCCGGGGTGTTAAAAAAGGAAACAAAAGATGCGGTAAGAACTTTATTAAAAAGCATTAGTGAAAACAATGAAGGATCTTTTTCTTTTATTTCAGAAAGACAGTCATTTGGTATTGATATTAACACTGAAAACATGGTTAACTTTAGGATTCCAAAAGTGTTTTCAAGTGTTTTTATGGATGTTGAAACCGATTTGATTGTTAAGCGTCTTACTTCATCTATGACTATTCATAATGGATGGGCATCATTGTTTACAATGAAGTATCTTGATCATCATGACTCTCGTATGCGCAATCGTTTTCAGAAAAACCGCGCTGGTCGACAAGCGGCACTTCATTTGAAAAACATTCTTGATCGAGGCGTGAGCGGCAAAAGCGGACGTTCAGCTTACGAAACGCGAAAAAAAGCAGCTCAAGAAGAAATTGCTCAAGCTGCAAAAAAACTTGATAATAATGCTTTAGATCAAACTATTGGATATTTTCATGCAATGCTTGATGGTCTTGATAACGCTAATGGCATGACCTATGTTAACGCATTCAACTCTTGGTTTAATCAAATAAAACGTGGTTTTGATCAATATAATGAGTTGGTAAAAGAAGTAGATAGTTATTACGATAAAAACGAAATTTCAAAATATTGGGATGCTAATCACATTGATTTACGTCGTGACAAAGAATTAACTGATAAGATCAAAGAGATATTAAATAGTGCTAAAGCAACATCTGATTTCATTGATGAATCTAAAGCAAGAGAAGCGGTAGAGCGAATTCAAAAAGCGTTAATAGATAATGTTACTAAAGGTAAAGAAGCAGATGTGCTTAATTATTCTACAACTGTATCTAGAGTTTTAGGTGATATTGATAGTGCAATGCATTTAACAATGGCAATGCTTTCTCAGCCTTCTGATCCACGAATAGATTCTGAAAAAAACAAATGGAATAATCGTGAAGTTAAAGGATATAAGCGAACCTATTCATCTGTTCCAATGATTATTGGATATGCTGGCAACCCTAAAAGCAAGGTTCCAATTAAACAAGGTGAATACATTTCTGATGCTATGGATATTGTAGCGTTTGATAGGTCTTCATTTTTTGGCGGTGTCGGTCATTCCTCACAGCGCTTTGACGATAAAAGTGTATTTCGACCTATTTTTGTTAATGGAGTGATGGCTCCACAATCTTTAATTGATGATGCTATTTATCGTCTTAACGTAACTCCAACTTATGAAGTGCTTCGTCGTTCGCTTGGAAAGGTTAAAGACACATCTGGACAACTTGGTATTGAAGATAGCGGTATTCTTGAAATTGTTCAGTCTCAAGTTCCTGATATTAATTTGCCAACTCAGGATTACAATGAACAGAAGCACAATCATGACATGGAAGTTGATGCGACAACTACAGCTTTGGCTTTTGTCGCAAACGAATTAGAAACTACAATACGAAATGACTATCAAACTGGTGTAGTAAATACTGGTGGTGCAGAAATATTGAGATTTTTAGGTTCAACGTTTATTGTAAGATCTTTAGCATCATTACAACAGATTACTGACCAGTCGGTTGCTCCATCTATAGGTTACGTTTCTGGAAAGTTTGCTGTTGGTAAGTTTAAAATGGCTACAACTTATCTTAATTTAGTTCAACGCTATCTTACAGATTCAAAGTTTAAAAAAAGAGCTCGTGAATTTATTATGAAGACTGATCCTACAGTTTACTACCGTTCTCTTGATGGTCGCGAAGTGTATCAAGATGTAACTAAAGGACAGGTTCGTTACAGCAAAAAAAACTCAGTTAAAAACAAATTAGGAAAAGGATTTAGAGCATATGAAAAGTATGGAGAAATTGCATTGCATAAAACTATTGGTTCAGTAGAGCGTGTGCTTGCAACGTCTGTATTCTTAACTGAACTAATGGATTACAATGGAGAAACTGACGTTGAAAAACTTTTTTCTGGAGAATCAAAGTTTACTTCAATGGACGTTACTAATTCTCGGATTAAAGTAAACGACATGTTTGGTCAATCTGATCAAGGCAACAAAGCTTGGATGTTCCAATCTAGAGATAGCAGTCCAATTATGTCTGCTATTTTTAAATCGTTATCTGCTTTTTCTAATCACACTGCTAGTGTTGGAAGCAACATGTATGTTCTTGCGCCACAAGCACTTAACCCTTTGCTTAACAAAATAAGCCCTAAGAAAATTGACTTGCTTGATAAAGATATTCAACAAGAAGCATTGGAAAACGTAGTTACAACTTTGGTTCAAAACGTATTGTTTGCTCCGTTTAAAGCAAAGATGATTGTTCCAATGGTATGTTGGGTTATCGCACGTTTGATTTATCGTGATGATGAAGATAAAGCTGTAAGACATGCCCAAGAAATGGCCAATTCAATTCTTGCTCCAACTGAAGATGGAAATATGGTCACCAATGCTATTAAATCAACGGTTTTTGGCAAGAAGCGTGAGTTTTTCCGTTCCGAGTTGGAACCTGACGCGGCATTCGCTTCAGGCATTGCTGAGATAGTTTCTAAAACGTTGCTTGAAGGTGTAACAGCGCTTCCTTTTGGAGTTGTTGCTAGTTATTCAGCAGCAAACACAAATGTTCAAAGATTCGTAACAAACGATGCTGCTGAATCAATTGTGGCTTGGGTTGCTAATCTTGAGAAATCTAAGTTTTATTTTGATGACAACGGAGTTATGGTCCGTCAATATGAAGCGAATGCATTGGAAAATGTTGCTGATACTACCGCAGCAGGAAGCACTTTATATGATCTTGCCGCATCAGCAAAATTAATGGCTGAATATAACATGACTGACGAAGCTTCAAGTAATCGAATGAAAGCTGCAAGCAACACAGCGCTTTATTTTGCAACTGAGATTGCACCTTTTTTACGTGACGCTAGAGGTCAAATGCAAAGCGTGTTGAAAGAAACTATAAAAGCAGAGAAAGATTAATCTTTGAAATAATCTTGTTTTATATCGTGAATTATTAATTCTAATGCTCCGATTACAAAAGGATAAGTTAAATCAAATTCTTTTGTTAATCGGTTAATTAATTTTTCCACTTGCTCTATAAAAATAGTTTCTTGGTCATTTTGATCCATAGAAGTTAAAACTTAAGCTTTTCAATTAACAATCTAGCGTGGGTAATGTTAATTGAAATCCTATTGATGAATTGTGGATTTGGACCGTTCACTCCTTTTGTTTTATTTGCAATGGGAGCTAAATAGTTAATTGCATTAATCAATCTTTCAATTATCAGTGCAGCGCTAGGCGTTTCATTTTGTCTTGGATCTTTAGTTTTTTCTAAGAGTTCTTCAACTTCTTGATTAACAGCAATTTGCTCTTCATTGTTTTTTTGTACAATTATTTCTTGTTCTTCTGTCAAATCATTAGTCCATATATTTGCAATTTCATTGTTTGGAGAAAATTCGTTAAAATCTTCATCTTCAATTATTTCATTGGCAATAGGTTTTACTGGAAGAGTGTCTTTTTTTAAAGCTGAGTCAAAAGCTGCTGCAATAACTTTTGTTTTTTTTGTGGTTGTTTTTTTAGCTGGCATTGTTGTTGGTTTGTGTGTTTATTTTATTTATTTCTTCTTGAGCAATAGCTAATGCTTCGGATTTTATTAATCCGGGCATGATTCGTTTGGCAATTTTTTGCGCAGCTTTAATAGCGTTGTCTAAAGATATTGGATCATTAACGTCAGATAATGGTTTCATTAGAGCTGGAGCTAAAAAAAGAACTAATTTTTTAATTCTTTCTGATTGTTCCAAAGTAAAAGGTTTTTCCTTCATTAGTTTTTTTCTTGAATAAGGTTTATGTATTTAAGAGTTACCAATTCTAATGCTTTTGCATTTCTTTCGGCTCCTTTATTGGCGGCTCGTAGCAAGCGCCTAGCTTCGTGCCACTTATGTCTCATTGCCATCATTTGATCATAAAGTTGATCTGCACGAATACGTTCATTCATTGCAATTAAACGATAGGTTTCTTCTTTATTTATATTCATTCAATGGTTGCCAAGTGTTTATAAAAAGACTATTGAAATATTTTTTTTCTACGCGAAAAGGATCGCCAAGATCTCCTTCTTCAGAATGGACAAGGTATATTTTTTTTGCATAACGACAAGTAACTCGATTAAAATTACCGACTTGATCAACATAGAGTTGTCTTTTAATAATCCCCCGCTCTCCACAAATATGACGAAATTCAATTGTTAGTTTTTCCATTATTTAGTCAGGCTAAAGTTTTCTAGAATTGGTATAGAGTAGTAAGCTGGGAAAGGCATTTTCAAAATAAGTTCTCTTGCGTCATCAATGGTAAAGACTTTGCTGTTTCTTCCTGGCCACAAGAGTCCAATGGATTCGGCATCTTTTCCGTTTTCGTGTACCCAGTGGTGGCACGGAGTGCATGTTTGAACTGTAAATAAGAACGAGGTTTTGCGTCTTCCTGCTGGGTGGTGGCGTTCGAACGCAGCTTTAGGGAGCGATACCCCACATTTTGGGCATCTAGGATAAGGCGGTATTTTTTCATAGGCTTGCGCATATGCGCTTAACAAAGCTTTTCTTTGTGCAGTCGCAGGAGGACGCTTACGACGCTTCTCAGGGGCCTTAAAGGTAGGCTCTTGGTCCGTCTGGATTGTATTCGGGATTGTTGCTGGGTTCATTTGATGAAACCATTTCAGAGAATCCTTCAATTCCTTTTTGGATGAGCTTAAACTTTTTTTCTTTAATGCTTTTTTCTTCATTGATGAACTGATTTAAAGCATTAGCAGCAATTTCCATAATAACTTCAAGTTCTTCTTCTTCGTTGCCTACATTTGGAGTGGATTGTGCAACTCGGGCAACAACTAAAGCAATGGCTTCTTGAATAGTGTTGTAATCACTATTAGCATGAAAGATTGGTCCTAAAACTTTTGTTATTTCTTCGACCATGTTGTGTGTTTTTGATTTCATTTTATTAAATCACCAAGGTTTGGATTCATACATTTGTTTTGGTTCGCCAGCTTTTGACATAAAACGCATTGTTGGCTTGTCAAAGTAATAAGAACACATTGGAAGAGAACCAGTCGCACGTTGCTTGCGAGCAATAATCTTACCACATGGAGTAGATCGCCAAAACATTTCAATGTCTTTCTGCTCTTCCCCTGAGTCTTCCATTTCTGCAATTCGTTCAGCTTTTGCCATGTCACGCCAACAAGTTATTACATTGTTTGGTATGTCACCCCATTCTGAAGCACCACGAATTTCAGCCATTCCAGGGGCTTTGCTGGTGCTTTCTGGTGGTTTGCGAGGGTGAGCTACAACATGCACATGAACAGGGTAATCTGCCGCAAATACACGAACAAGGTCTGCCGCTTCTGCTTGCTTTGTATTGTCACCGCGATCAATATCCATTGTCATAACATTATCTATTACGAATGATTCAATGCCATAACGTCTGTGCGCATGTACAAAAGTTTGTAGTAAATGTTTTGGGTCAGCCCGTTTGCGTATCTTGTACATAAACACATTTTTAGACAAATATTCATAAGCAGGATCAAATTCTTCGTGATGAGGAAGATTAGGCCAAGCAGTGAAGTTCAAAAGAATCTGAGCAAATGTAAGTTCTGGTGGTTGTTCAAACGATGCAACACAACTCATCTTACCTTGACTCATCAATGATGCGACTTGGTTTTGTACGCATTGAGACTTACCGTGTCCTGAGAAACCAAACCACAAAGTGATTTCGTGCTTTCTAAAGCTCATGTCAAAACCTGGAAGAAAGAATGAGTCGCCATCAATCAAATGCTCACCTTTCATGTAAGACCTAACAGTCTCTTTCATTGCAACAGGATCAGCAATTTCAGCGATAGGGTCACGATTGGTGTTTTCAATGCATTCAAGAATCTCAGCTCCTCGCCCTGATTTAAGCATGTCATTCGCATCTTTAAGAGGCAAGGTGACAATTAAGCAACGTTCTGAGCCAAGTCGTGCAGCAGCCTCTCGTACACCTTTCTTGCCGGGTTCATCATTGTCGAACAAAAGAACAATCTCATCAAAGTGAGACAAGTATTGGTAATCTTCTGTAATCCAATTTGTGTTGCTTACACCCATAGGGATTGAAACCGCAGGCAGTCCTAGTTGCCAACATGCCATAGCATCCCACTCACCCTCACAAATAATCAGTCTAGGAATGTTTGTTTCTGGATCACAAACATCTTTACCAAAAATAGATATGACAGGATCAGAACTAACCCAAGTATCTTTTTTGCCGTCAGCTTTAAGTTTGTGACCCCAATGCTTGGTCATTCCAAGATTACCATATGCGTCGTAGTAGGGGAACAACAACCCGTCACGGTCGTCTGACGAAACTCCAAACTTACGTAATGTTTCTTCAGTGATGCCACGTTGCCTTGCATACTCAATAGAAGCAGGTTTAAGGGGGCGCATTGTACGTGATAACGCGTCTGGATCTTTAGCCTTACTAATAGTGCCAAAGCTTTGAATTGGAGGAACATTGCAAAACTTAGCTAACCATTCGATGCTTTCTTTAAGGGTGCAACCTTTAACTAAAGAAACTAATCTCCATGGTCCACCTTTTATTGAGGGATCAGCAAAGTCTTGAAAGTATCCGGGATTGTTTGCGCGAGTACTGATCATCATTGACTCACCTTTTTCTCCAGTAATACCGCCAATTCGATATGCAGATGCTTGTCGTTTAGCATTAGGAAACAAGGTTAAGCAAAACTCGTCAATTCTAGTAACAAGAGATTCCCGAATTTGTTGTAAGTCATAGAAGTCTTGATCTTTTTGGTTTGTGTGATTCATTATTTATTATTAAGTTTTGTCTTTGACAAATTGATCCATTAATTTTTCGTTAACTTTTTCCATTATCTCGTGCATTTTTGAATTGCCCGTAATGTTTGAATGTAATGATATCATGCGACCAAACATGCTTGAGCCATTCATTGTCTCAAGTGGAAACATTTTAATGCATTCTAAAGCAACAGCGTTTAGCTTGTGCTCTATTTGTTCTTCTGACATAAGAAGCTGAGTCTTAAGTTTTTTACTTAAATTAGCATCAAGAACAAGAGCGCAACTAATTTCTTTTTGAATTAATCCGAGAAATGTCATCATTTCCATAACGAAATCAACAATTGATTCTTCGTCTTCAGGAAATTTATTTATCATTTGTTTCGGATGGCATTCTTTTTACTTTTTTGATTTCGGCAACAACTCCGTTTGCGGTAGCTGTAAGTTTTTTTAGATTTATTACTATTGCTCCTTCATGCACTGAGTCTACTGAATCTGTAAATGTTACAAACTCACCTTGATCATACACAAGAAACTGAGCCTTGTTTCCACGGTATGCAATAATTATGTCCATTGCTTGACCGTGGCTTCGGATATTTCGGATAACAGTGTCATCTTCCATTCTTTTTGCTACAGAACAAAGCGATCTTAATTGTTTTGCCCCTAGTTTATAGGTCTTTGCCTTGTTGAGTAACAATTTCTTTGTCACCATTGGGTCTGGTCGCAGCTTGGTTTTTGGGATTTTATTATTAGCCATTTCTTGATGGTGACTATAACTAAGTCCGCTTATTGGATTTGGGAATGTACGAACAGTTTTGACTGCTTGAGCAATAGTATTGTATGCTTTTTCTGTTGCCGGGCAAACTTGAGAAATCGAGAAAGCTTCTCCATGCAAATCTTCCATGGAAGCAACAAGAGATCCAATCATATAACTTGATTTGTCATCAATCACTTTTCCTAGTTCTCCAAGTTTTAAAGCATGAGAAATGGCAACATGTGATTGTTCAATTGATGGAGGATTCTTTGGATTAACAATGCAAATTCCATTATCTTTGATTATGAAAAAACCTTCTGGATCAGAAAAGGTTTTCATTAATGATGATGCTGCGTAAGTTACGATTTCATCTGCTTCGTCTTTTTCTTTATTTTCTTCAGATTCCTCCAGATCATCTGATTCTTGAAAAACTTGCAAAGCTTGAGCTACTTCTGATTCCTCAAAAGATTCTTCTTCGCTGCTGTATAAAACTTCTTCTGGTGTTGTTGATGTCATTGTGTTTTCAGTTGGTGGGGAAAGAGACAAAGCAGAGCTTAATTCTTTTACTCGTTGTCTTGTGGTGCCTGAAAAAGCCATTACTGGAATTTCTCCTGTTTCAGCAAATACGTTGACACAGCGACAAACTGCTTCAAATGGTATTTTGAATTTAGCTGCAATCTCAGGGTATTGAGATTCGTCTAGTGGTGCTTCTTGGTAATAAACGATAGTGTTTGTAATCATAAGGTGGAATGTTTTTTTAGCAGTCTAAAAATGATTGTCGATAAAATTTAAAGTCGTTGTTTAACTTGAAACAAATTATTAAATACAACTTTTTCATTGTGTGTCGATAATCCAGCATAAAGCAGTACCCCACAAGGTTTTTGCTCATCATCTATTGGCGAAAACATTTCTGTCCCTTTGAATTTCTTTTCATCAGGTAAATAATAAAGATGAACTTCTTTTGTTTTTTCATCAAATGTTTTTGCGCCAATAGTGATTCGCTTGCCACTCATGTCTAAATCAAGGCCTGATAAAGCTTCCCAAGGAGTTTTGCCTGTTGCCCACCCAATAAAGTTCACTGCAAAATAAGCAGCTCCTTGGCTGTTTGATAGCTCTGATTGATTTTCCATGTTTTAGTCTGGCTAAATTAAGCTGTCAGAGCAACATCTTTGCTGATCATAGCATTTCCTCGACGAACATTATTGTCCCAGTCGCTAACAAAATTACTTGCTACCATGCTTTTGACTTGAGCAGAAGACCCAAATTCGCTTGTATAGCTTTGTGCTCCATCGCCTTTGCGATTAGTGCTTTCATTAGAGTGGAAGTCAGTAAGAGCAGAGAATGCGTCAAGACGAGTGCGACCTTCATTGCCACGACCCACTTCGAACAATTCCATGATCCTGGCGCTCTTCTGAAGCATACCATTAGTCAATTGATCACTGTTACGAGTTTCGATGCCTGCTACCCATGCGCGCGCCTCATCACGGCTACAAGGGGTGTTCTGTGCCGTTGTAAGCATAGCCTGAAACTTCGCTGAGGTTCCAGAAAAATTATCAATAGCGTCAATTAGTCGGCCAATGTTCATTTCAATCATTTGCGTGTGCTTTGCTTTGCCGATTTGAGAACCAGTATGCATGTTTGCAGCAAACGTATTGGAACAAACAACACAGATATTTGAATACCGAGCTTGTAACGAAGTACTTTTATCATACGAATCAAGAATAGTGATAAAGTCCTTGAATTCGCGATCACCAATGCGAAAACCTTCACTTACTTTGATGGAGGCAAAGACCTTGCAGCGATTATCAACAGTGCCTGCTGACATAATTTCATACGGTGTGTCTCCCATACCTTTCCGAATGATTTCCCAGAACGTCGCGATTGAAGACGGGCAGTATGAAGATCCATAAGGGTCTCCAATTGGTAAGAAGTCATCAGAGGCAATGAGTTGCTTCCAATTAGGGCTTTCGATAAATGTGTCTTGGTTGACTCCAAAATCATCTTTTTCAGTAATTTTGTGGTAAATAGGTGATTCAATAATTTCAAATGGATGTGCAATCTTTTGGGTGATTGGACCATCTTCAATGATTGTCATATTGTGCCATGCTTGGCTTTTTCCTACTTGTTTGTCTCTTTCTGTGATTCCTGCTGGCATATTTTTGTTTTATTAGTGTGTTTGTGTTTGAGAATTAACACTTACTTCCCCAGCCCGAAGGGCTGCGCGTTCAGTGCGTTCAATGTTTGTTATTTCGCTGTGGCATTTTTTGCAGACGATGAAATGTATTCAATCCCTCGATGCAAAGCCTCAACGGAATCTTTTATACATCCTAAGAATTGATTACACTTAGCGCATAGTAATCCTCTGACTTTATTTGATGAGTGGCAATGATCAACATGCAGTAAGTAGGTCATTTCTTGTGAGTCTTTATGGCATATAGCGCATTTGAAGTTTTGTTTTTTTAGTAGGTCGTCATAGTCTTTGAGTGTTATCCCATAGCGACATTTTAATACGTATCCACGTTGTTTAATCCACTCTTTGCCGGGATTAAGCACTCTAGAACGATCAATTTTGAGCCGTTCTAAATCCTTTAGAACTTTTCTTTTTTCTGGGTTGTTTCTGACCCATTCTCGAACTGATACAGCTCGACATTTTTTGCACCAACTACTGATTCCATTGGCTCGACCTCGGTCTTTTGACATTTCTTCATTTGTGCATAAGGCTTTACATTTCGTGCAAGTGTTATTCATGACAGAATCTTACAGTAAGAATTCAGATTTGTCACGAGTTTTTTTGCGATCTTGATTTTCTAAATTTGTTATTTCTTGGTGACAGGAGCGGCAGACAACTTGAAATCCTATTGCGGGACAAAACAATCTTTCAATAAATTGATCCCATGATACAAATCCTTCGGGTCCAACAACTGGCACAATGTGGTCAGCATGAACTCCATTTTGTGGAAACATTCCTTTGCAAACAGAACATAAATGCAGTTTGCATTTTCTTCCAGTTGCTGGGTTTATTCCGTTTTCAACAAATGCATTTTTAATAGCTCTGTATTTTTCAGGCCATCTTGCTCCTCGTAATGCGCTTTTGATAAACGATGTGAATTTAGCTTTTGTCCATTCTCCATTACAATATGGACGAGGAATGTCATTACGTTTTTTAGTCTTTTTTTTGGCGGTCATTGTGATTTGTTAATCTATCGGCAATAGTTTTTAAATCATAAGCTGTAAGTGCTGGATAGTCTGGTCCTTTTGCAATAAAAATATGTTCATATCCTTTTATTCTCAGCACTTCTGATTTTAAGTCTAGAAGTGTTCTTTTTATTATTACACCAATTGGTTTACCAACAGCTTCTAGTCCATAGGTTTGAAACCCTATTGAATTACCACCACGAATGTCGTCATGCAGGAAAACTTCTTCAATAATTATATCCATTATTCAAAATCTTTAGTTCCTTCTTGGCTTATTACTTTTTCAGATTTTTTCCGAATGTCTCGAAAAACTGATTTTATCCATTTAATTGGATCGTCAATACTTGGAGCGTCCCAATCAAAAGCAGTCATTCTGCTTCCTGTCATTTGATTAATCATTGTGTAAAACTTTCGTTGTTCTCCTTTATGAATAAAATGAATTACTCCCCAAGGTTTTTTTAGATCACACAATGTATGTGGTTTTATGTTGGTTTTCATTAGTTGTCTTCTTTGTCTTCTTGACAGCATTCGCATAACAAAACGATTGATTGAAGTTTTGTTAATTGATCTGAGTCAAGACCATCTTTTGGTAGTTTGATTGCAGATCCATTAGGTTTGTGATAACGAGCATTGTCATTATTTACATCTAAAGCAGTAGATTCTTCTCCGCATTCAGAACATTTTACTTTGATTTTGCTAAGTGGAGTTTTCATTGATTTAAAAATTTCTTGATTAAATTATTATTTTGGTTTAATTTTTCCGCGTTTATCAATTGAAATTATGAGCAAAAATTCAACTCATTACTTGCCTAGCGGAAAAACTTATACAGGCGCTGTTCACAAAATGAATGGTAAGATACACACTGGCGCTAAACATACAGCGACAAGTAAAACCTTAAGTCACACTAAGCCTAGCTCGACTAAAAAAAGTAAATGCTAAATTTAATCTTAAACATCGATAATATGGAAAAAAGATTTACTAAAGTGATTAAAAACCCAGAAACAGGCAGAACCAAAACCATAAAATATGGTCAAGCTGGTAAAGCTGCTGATGGAGGAGATCGTATTCGACCTGGAACTGCAAAAGCTAAAGCTTACTGTGCTCGTTCAGCTAAAATTAAAGGAGATTGGAAAAACAACCCTAATAGTCCAAATTCTTTGTCTCGCAAGAAGTGGAAGTGCTAATAGGATTGTTTGGAATGGTTGCTGTACTTGTTGGATCAAATTCCAATAACGCAAGATCGTGAATTGCGTTTAGCAAATGATACAAACCTACTGCGGTTGCTTTTTCTAAGCATAAATTATTATCTATTGCATGAGATATTTCCTTTTTGCCCATATTGCAAGTTAATTGAGCTCGAAATGCCGCCCATTCTTTTTTTGTGGCTGGTTTTTTCATAGTTTATTTCGGTTGGCTAGGGATTGAAGTGCTTTGGTCGCAATGCTTTCTGGATCTTCTTCACCAAACCTTCCTTGGTAGGAAAGTATTTGCTCAAGAGCCTCCTCTAGCTTGTCCCGCGCATCTCGCGCCTTTTCAAGCGAAGCAAGAAGGTCAAATGCTGTTGTCGTTAAGGATTCAACGGTCTCCCGCGCCTCATCCCGCTGCTGCGTGACGGTGGCTAGTTCAGATCGTAAATTATTCTCAAGATCCGCAAGCGCTTCTGACCATTCAAGCGAGGTTATTATTTTGGCTCTGGCCTTATTGCGTTCGCGTTCCAATTGTTCAGCAAACTCAGTTGGCACAACGTGGTTTCCCCGCGCAAGGTCGTCGGTTTCTGGTGTGTCAGTCATTTTGGTTGGTTGGTTGATTTTGCAGGTTTACGCGCTAATCGGCGGGTAAATCTGCGGATGTAGAGGATAACAACAAGTTCGCTGAATTAAGCATTTTTGCGCTTCCATCCTTTTGCTTTGATTGCCGTCTCCGCAAAAATCGCTAGCCTGTTGGGAGTCATCCACCCCTTCCCGCAGAGATGAATCATCCAGTCAGTCAGTTCTGCCCAGCCTTTAATACGGCGCAGCTCTACAATGTATCCGGCGTGATTCCACTCCATGACAACACACCCGTCTTTTACGGATATAAGTTTTTCGTCTTTTTTTATTTCTTGCATGACTTGCCCAAGGTGTTGGTGATCGGTGACGTTCGGAATAGAATAGTCCGCGCATCCAGTGCCAGCGGTGCAGGCATACACACTAGACGATGTATCCAACGGTAAATCTCTTTTGCATTTTTCGCATTTCTTTTTCATTTTTTTTCTGGATTAGTATCCATCGGGCTGTTTCTAGTGTATTAGTCATTTGCGTTCGGGCTGTTTAGGGATTGTAGGGTTTCGTTGGCTCTAGTTATGTTGTTGACGGTTTCTTGGTATCTCTTCTGGCGACCATATTTTGGCTCGTAACTCCACCAGTCGCGTTCGGCTTTTAGTTCCATTGAGTCCTCAAGACACTCCCGCAGCGCTACCGCCAGTCTGTTTCGCTGCTCGGTGACTTCCTGCATATTAGTTTCGTGGTGTATTTCGGCGGCAGCATATCGAATACCAAGCATTTCGATCTTCTCTCGCGCCTCGTCGCGTTCGCGTTCTAACTTGCGTGAGTGTTCAAACATCTGCGCAAAATCTGATCCTTCCACATAGGATGTCGCCCAAATGTCATCTCGGAGTTCATCCGTTTCTGGTGTATTAGTCATTTTGTTTTAATCAGTTGCAGGGAGTGTTCCGCG
>Ga0209296_1000103_pt1 | contig 68849 bp, 91 predicted proteins | sample S_130206_EF_Meta_FD_187319 | JGI IMG/M metagenome (GOLD analysis project Ga0209296, IMG submission 187319) | Freshwater microbial communities from Lake Simoncouche, Canada to study carbon cycling - S_130206_EF_MetaG (SPAdes) (version 2) | ecosystem: Environmental > Aquatic > Freshwater > Lake ...
CGACAGAGCGCTGTCGAGGCTGTAAGTAGCAACTTTCAATTCGGATGTGGTTGGGAGAACTTGATTGGTTGGAAGACCACCAGCGACTGACTGAGAATATACTGTGATATAGTCTTCGTCATTGATATCGAAGTAGAGGTCGAGCGGGATGCTGGGATTGTCATCGGCGTTGAATGGCAGAGTTGTGAACAAGTTGCTCAGTGTAGGAGCGTTGTTGATAACTTCTGCAAGTACAGGTCCGATGAAGGAGGCGAGAGCAACTTGCGCGTCATAAGCGACGGTGCGGTTGCGGCTGGCCATAGCTTTGATAAGCTCAATCTGTTCTGGTGTGCGCTTTAATGTGATTTTCATTATAAATTTTTTCCTTTTATATTTTATTGTTCAATTACATACGCAGACCGACGACGGCGAAATTGCCATTGAATTGATCAGCAACACCGTTAAGAGTTGTGCGTGAGCCTGTTCCGAGAACAAGGCCGAGTTTGCCAGCGTCACTGTGAGCGCAGCCTGTAACTTTACCACCATTGGCGGAAAGTTTGAAGCCAGAGCCAACTGTGAGAGTACCGTCGATAGCGCCAGCGCCGAGCGAGAAGATACCGCGAGTAGCAACTGGAACAGCTTGACCAGGGAGAACAGCCATCAGCTCTTCCGCTTTTTGGCGGTAGTAGAGAAGCTTTTCGCCGTTTTCATCTGTTTTAGCAGTCTGACGGAGGGTGAGTCCGAGGCAGTTTGTGAGATCGCCAGAGGCGGCGGGGGTAACCTTGAGGTTAACCTTTGGGTATTGGGCAGCACCGATATGCGGATAATCGGTTTTGCCGAGGTATGAGTCAGAAGCGTATGAAACTGGGTCTAAGTCAAAGTTACCTGCGGAAACTTTAACGAAAACACCTGCGTCACCGCTGCCAACGCCTGTTGTGCTCTCGTTAACGGCAGCGTCAACAAGGGCGTACATATTGACCACGTCAAACTCGTTGAGTTGACGGAATGGTAAGAGACGAATAGCCATATTGTTTTCCTTATTATATATTTACTTGATTGTTATTATTTAGAATAGCTTACGCTAATGTTTTCACGCGAAAAAGCTTGTGCAAACTTATCGCGGAAGTTGATTTCGACAGATGTTTGACTATCTGGCGCGGTGTTTGTGGCAACAGCGCTTTCGAGAGCGGCTGTAATGTCAGGTTTCTTGTCTTCTACCTTTGTTTCAACAACGGCAGTGACAGAAGCTTTGCTGACTTCTTTAAGACGAGCTTCAACTTGTTCAGAAATCTTCTTTTCGATTTCAGCGGCTTGCGCCTTGATGAAGTCCTTGTTCTTGTGTTTCCATACAACACCAAATTTTTCTTTATAAGAAGCGAAAGCTTCTTCGACAGTGTCAAGAGCTTGAACTTCACCGATAATAACCTTGCGGTCTTCATCAGAGAGTTCGTAAGCAGCGTCAAGTTCGCTAACGCGAGCATTGAGGCGAGCAACGGCTTCTTCTTGAGCTTTTTGTTCTTTAATTTTGTTTAGTTCTTCTTGAGTAGCAGCTAAAGAAGCTTTCATTTGTTCAACAGAAGCGACGGTTTCGTCATAAAGCTTCTGAGCTTGTTCTTTAGCGGTTTTCTCAGCAGCGAGTGACTCGCGGTATTCTGTGTCTTTTTGTTTGATAGCTTCTGTGAATTGGCTGGTCATTGAAGCGACAGCTTCTTCACCGAACTTTTTCTCAAGAAGAGCACTCTTGAGTTCTACGATAAGTTTTTCTAAGTCCATATGGTTTATATTTTTTACATTTTTTATCTCTAAAATGGAATTTGATTTTTTATTCATTAAAAACGCCATCACCTCGTGACGGTAATCTTTTGATGAATCTTGCATCTCTAAATCTTGTTGTTCTTCCTCTGGACTTTCGTCCTCAGAGTCTCGCAAAGAGACTGAAACGTTGGAATCAAAAGCCACTACACCATTAACTTGTGCAGCTGGATTTGTAGTGAATCCTCCTCCTAGTGGATAGATTTCTCCAACAATAACTCTATTAATAATTGTGCCATCTGGCAATCTTCCGTTACCATCTCTGCATTTTAAATATTTTGAATATTCTGCAACAGTTTCTGGGTCAGTAATGATGTCTGCTTCTTTTAAATTCTCACTTCCAACAGCCAAATAATAATTACTAAAACCAATCTCCCAACTTGCAGAAATTGAGTTTTTGAATGAATCGGCGGGATCAGAATTACGAATCATCAAAGAAGTAAATGACGAATCTACTGTTTTATAAATGACCCCTGCAACTGATAAGTAAAATGGTTCTAATGTTTTGCCAGCTTCTTCTTCTGTCATGGCAACATTGTCGCTTAATCTATTAAAACCGTAATTGGTAATATGACCAATAACACGTTTCTTATTATGCTCGATATTTAAGTATTTATTAAGAAATCTTTTGGCGATTTTAGCTGCTGTAGCTCCAGAAATACCGTCGCCATTATGGTTAACCATATTTGGGACAGCTAAATTAAAAGATACGCCTAATAAATCAGGATTATCTTCAAAATTAATATTTGGAGAGAGCTTTTTTAGCTCGTCAAGTGAGGCTTTTGAAATTTGAAAATCTTTGCTGCCGACTTTGTGACAAGCGACAGAAATGTTATCTAATTTCGTCTTATACTTAAACGCCATGAATTACTTTACAGCAGAATGATACAAAATAGCCGCAGAATATTCGTCCAATAGAAATTCATCAGCAGTATCAGTGATTTCTTTCATTGGTTGAAGCTTTTCGATGTTGCCTAAATCTTGCACGCAAGCTTGTAGTCTAGTTGTCCATTCTTCTTTATTAGAAGCGGCAACAACTTTCTTACATAGCTCGATTATGCTCGATTTTTGTTGATCGTTAAGTTGATTTACGCCGAACTTTTCGGCAGTGAATGTTTCAGAAGCCTTCATGAAAGCATCAACTGCATAAACAGTAGATTGAATATCAGAAGTAGAGGCTTTTGACTTTGTTCCTAACGGTCTGCCAGAGGTAGAGTTCTTTGGTTTAGCCGTTGGTGTTCTAGAGATTTTATTAACTGGTTTTCCAACGGCAACAGGAGCAGATGGCTCTGGTGCGTTTGGATCTTCAGTCATTGGAACTCCGCCAACAAGAGGATTGTAGTGTCCTTTCTTTCTTTCTTCTACAAGCTTGTCTTGAGCTGGGCTTAACTCTTCTGGAGAAGGCAATTTGCCGTTAGCCATAGCTTCAATACCTTGTTCTGGAGTGATAATCGACAGTTCCATCAAACGGCTAACTGTACGCATATATTGAATCTCATCTTTAAGATCAATTTGTTTAAATTTAGCAGTAGGATAAGCTTTGAAACCTAAATCTTTTGAAATGCGAATGATTTCTGGTTGGAGAATATCGTTCAAAAAACAGTTGCGTGATTCTTTAAGGCGTTCCATGAAGAAACCAATCTTCGCGGTCTGTCCGTTATACTTGTCGTCGCCAACAAGAACGTTCATCAAGCCTTCTTTAATATCTTGATTAAGAATTTTGTATTTTTCTTCACCAACGACCTTCTTTAAATCAGGAATAATGAATTCAGCTTTTGTTGTATGGTCAGAAACTAGAACTCTGCCAACGCTTTCATTCATGAACAGCGATTGCATTGCTGCCATGTTCGCTGGATTGATGCCGCCTTGATCTGGAGGCGCACCCATAGTGATAAGCAGCAATACATTCTCAACTGTGCGAGAAATAGCTTGGTCAATGTGTTTTAATTCCAGTTTCGCATTAACATCTTCCATAATTGGAAAGGTAAATGGAATTGCAAACGGTTCATAGTCTTGTTTCTTATAGAAAGAGTATAGCAAGAATGATGGATCGAGTTTAATTTTTAATCCATCTCTAAAATAAGCTTTATCTTTAACCTTCTTCTGCATATCAGTAGGAAGAGCTTTAAATAATTCTCTATCAGCATCGTCTTTTGGATTTCTGAGTCTTTCTAACTCGTATTCAGAAAGAAGTTTTTCGTAAATAGCTTCTGAAAATGAAGCAGAAACCTTGGCAACAATTTCGTAAGGATTAATTAAGATGTAGCGAAGAGGAATTTTGTTATTAACAACTCCGTTTTCACTTAAACCAGATAAAAGTTTAAAATCTTCTGCTTTGAATTTACCGTCGATACGATAATAGAATATGTTTCCACTGCGATAGTATTCGCGGAAGTATTGGTCTTTTAATTTCCATAGTTTGATCTTCTCAAACCACTTGGTAAAGAACTCTCTGCTACGTGCAGTACCACCTTCAAGATAAATCTCTGTATTAGCGAACTCAGTAGCAATGTCGATAGTGTTTCTAACTAAAGCGACGTTTGCATAAGCCTTTTGGCAAAGTAAAATAGCATCACGAATATCAACACCGTCTTTAGAGAACTGATAAGGAAGCATTCCTTGGCTCAAAAGAGCATAGCGGCGAATGTTGTGATCAGTTCCGTTTCTTGGAATCTTTGTGCTCTGCGCTGTGTCGGTAGCTCCTTGAACTGGACGGCTATAAGAAGCTTTGGCAACTTCTGTGAAGTAAGATTCGCCTAAAAGCTTTGGCTCGTAGTCGTTATGAACAGCAAGCGAGATGCTTTCTGGCTTTTTAAACTTGCCCCAATAGTCCGACTTCTTGTTGTATGAACGCGACATATGATTATATAGTAAAAGTTACACTAAAAGTATCAAAAGTACTTTCATGACTTTCATTTTACCTCACGAAGAACGGAGTAAAAGTTTGCGCCTGTTGTTCTGGACAATCCATCATATCAAAATAGACTTTCATCATCCAGTTGCCTAATACTAAGCAAGAGTATGAGTCTTTGCGGGTTTTTTCTGCTCCGCTTTGTCTTTTAAGCTCTGGCGGAAGGTCAAAACTCTGGTGACCATTAGCTGTTGTTGTAGGAATGATTAGAGAACACTGCGCTTTAACCAATTCGATCAAATCAGATTGATGGTCAACGAAATCAACCATCTTTGCGTCGTTCGTTTGATTATCTTCTTGATCTCGGAAGAATTTAATCGTTTTAATTGGAATGGTCTTGTTTTTTTGAGCTGTGAAATCGTTATCAACAGCTTCAGCAGCGAACAGCATCTTTCTATGATCGAAGTTAGATTGCAATAACTCGTTGGCGTAGCGAATCCAAGAGCTTGTTGGCACTCTAAGGTAACAGATACGAGTGTCTTTTAAGTTATACGCTCGTCTTGCTTTGCGAATCTCGTCTTGGTATTTTTCTGGCGAATCAAAATCAGCTTCAAACATTTTGATTTCAATTTTGCTTTGTTTAAATACTTCGCTTTCGTTCGCAGCGTTGATAAACTGTACGCCACCGTTATAGTCGCCGCACATTCCAACGATATTGAAGTTGTTCATCAAATAAGCTAAGTATTCGATGTGCTTTTTAAGATTAGTTCCTGATACAGCATAGTTGTGAACAAGAATTCCTTTACGATTAGCGACATCTAGCTTAATAAGATTAATAGCAAAGTCGTCAGACGATTCATTTTCTGCCCACGAAGGATCGAAGCTTAAAATATAATCAGAACCTTTCTGTCCAGCCACTTCAATCGCCTGTCCTTCAAGCGGCTTGATCGTGCATTCGTGCATCTTGCTCAATTTAAAGTAACCAGAAGAATCATCCATGAATCTAGAACCGAATTCTCTTTGGAACTGCGACTCAGACATTGTTGACTTAGCTTGTGTCAGCAAACTCTCATCATAAAGACCATGAGGAGCTACATCATAAGAAAAATGCAATATAGCTCTAGTTGAATTACCTTTTCCATCCTTTTCTGGAAACTTGATAAGCGATTCATATTGCTTGTATAGCTTATACATATACTCAAACTGATAAGACGCAGAAGATAGTACAATAATTTTATTATTTGGCCATCTGAACCGCTCTTCTTCAGTCATATCTCCTTTAGCTATTAGCTGAGTCTCTAAATCATATACTTCTTTTCTCTCTGTTGGGTTCTGCACTACAGAAAGGAACGGAATAATAACTTCGTTGAAGATTCTTTCTGGCATCAACAAGAATTCGTCGATCATCATACGGTGAAAGCGAAAACCACGAAGCTTTTCGCCATCGCCAAGAGGCAAGCAGGTAATTTTACTGCGACCAAACTCCATTGTCCATTCGTCAGAACTCTTAGACACTTTAGTGATAGCTTGCTTTAAGAAAATAGCATTTGGCTTGTCCGCGATTTCTTCAATCTTGCGGAAAATCATCTTTGCTTGACGAAATGTTTTACTTACGATGCCAATGTGAACACCTTGATTCAAAATCGCATCTAATGCAGCGAAAACCGCACAGGTAAAGCTCTTAGAAAGACCACGACTCCATACCATCATGGAATAGTCTGTTTCAAACATCGTTTTAATTGCGAGATGCTGAAACGGAAACGGCTTTACGCCACAAATAATCTCAGATGAGAATGAAATGTTACTGCGCAGAAATTTATATAGAAGAATCTTAGCTTCGCGCTCTTCTAGATATCCTTCTTTCTTTAAAATCTCTTCGTTTACTTTATTGCTGTTGTAAACGCTTTTTCTTTTTTGGTCGCCAACGATCCAAGCCATGATTGATCCTTTTCTATGAAGTATTGAACGTCTGTTTCCCAAAGTTTTGGGCCGCAGACGAGAAGTTTAGGTATTAAAACTACGCTATTTTTCCTGCTGCCAGAAAAAACAAATTGACAGTTCTTGTGAAACTCTTGTTGCAGCAAACGCATATTATGATATACAAATTTTAGGTTAGATTTATGCGGAGTGAAGTCGTTATTGTTTTTGATCTGATCAAAACTAGACTCTACTACAACAAACAAGAAACAATCCATAGATTTGCATCTTTCGATCTCTCTTTTAAACCTATCAAAGTTTTCACCAACTAAAGTGCTCTTAAAATCATTCTCCGATTTTCTATCAACGAATGTTTTAGAGTAATTTTGCCCACCAGCAGTATAGTCTCCAAAATCTAACTTAACTTCTCTTTGATTTGAGAACTGCAACGGCTGTTGCTCTCTTGTATCAATGAAAATATTAACATTAGAGTAGTCAGAGTAAAAATCTTTGTGGATATTCTTCGTGAACATTGGCTTTGCGCCAATCTCTGAACAAACAGCAGAGTAAGAACCGTAATGCTTCTTGAAACAGTCGATACTTGGCAGTTCGCTTGTCTCAATTTCAATATGACTAGGCGCAACAACTAATTCTTTGTTAGCTACTCGTCTTTGAAGCAGTTGTTTGATGTACGGTTTAACAACTTCTGCTTTTTCAAAGTTGCACCACTTTAATAACTGCTCTCTGTTCTCGAAATCCTTTTCAAAATAAGACTCTTTATCCTTGAAGCTTAACTTTGTACCAGTTAAGAGGTTTTTCTTCGGGTAATGGGCACAGTAGTAGTCTCCAAGCGACATCTTATGCTTCTTCAAATGAGTATGAAGACTTCTTTCGCTTGGAAAATCTTGATTACATTCTTTGCACTTAAACGGCATCATCTAATGATATACCCAAGATACGAGCTTTCCACTCCACCATGCTTTCAAGCTTGCCAGCTTCTTCTCTAACAAGAGTCTTTTGCATTTCGGCGATCTTGATCATGTTAGCGCGCTCTTCTTCGTCTTGAAATAGCTGAACGATAGCCAAGATAGAAGCATTTTCCTTTTGTTTAGCATTGATACGTCCTGATCTATCGCCTTGAAGCTTTTTAATAAGACTTTCGACGCGACCTTCACACTGATGGTACTCACCACTCTTAGCTTTGATGATTTCGGCAAGACGAATACTCATTTCATTCTGCTCTTGAGTATCTTCAAACATTTTATTGAGCTTATCCAAGTGTCTTGAAGTAGTTTCTAAGTTGATGATTTCTTTGCACACGTTCATGTACAAATTAACTTCATCAGCAGTAAGGTCTGGCTTGTCCCAAGTCATTCTAATGAACTCTTCTTCAAAAATATTACGATCTTCTTGCGATGTATAGCAGTTGATGATCTTTTGGAACCGCGAGTTAGCTAAATTGATAGTGAGCTTCTCAATACAGAATTTATGTTGGCGGTTTAATTTTTCTTTATTGATCTTTTCGCCAGTAGCTTGATTGATTTTGTTAATAACACGCTCAACAGAACGCGGAACTAAGTATTTTAAACCAATAGCAGTTTCGGATTCAGGTTGACCTTCTACATTTGCCGTTCTAACGAAGTTTGCCACAGCTCTTTGCTCGACTCCAAGGTTAACGATTCTGCGATCAGGAAAAATAAGCTCCGCAATTCTTACGGCGGACAATCCAATAGCTGTTTGGTCAATGATAAACTCTTTTTGAGACTCTGTGAACTCAATGTCCGCTGCCTTTTCGTACTTAGATGTTTTGTAATTGATTTTATTGCTCGCCAAGAACGATCTGATAGCAATTCCTTGCTTAGATCGACCATCAAGCTTCTCGTTAGCAAAGAATTTGCGCGTGATAGTATTTAAATCAGGAAATTGCTTGGCTAAATCTTTAATCTGTTCCGCTTCTTGGTTAGTAAACGAAATATCTGTTGTTTCTTCTTTAGCTTCCACTTAAAATATCCTCCGATTGTAAAATTTTCAAAGCTACTTGCCTAAACAGCTTCTTAAGATTTTTGATTTGCTTATATCCAGCCTTCTTGCCCTTTTCATTTGTCTTGTAACCCATTTCTGCGGCTACTTTCTCTTCATCAGCACCATCAACAAAGAGTCTTGTATATACTCTATATTGTTTTGGAGCTAAGTATAATCGCATTTCTTCATGAAGGCGAGATGCACTAGATAAAATGTCAAAGTTCTGATCGCGCATTGAATGCACAGCATCAACATGGCCTTCAATAGAGACGCAAAGCTTAACATCGTATGCGCTCTTCTTTGTTTTCTCCCATTTCCTGTATAGTGGGCACTCAGAACACTGTCTTCCGCTTGGTGTTATAGAGCAAGCTGGTGGTTCGTTGCCTTGATTAAACTTACAGCCCAAACATGGGCGAGTATAATTGGAATAGTTGTTACGAAGCAAGTTCTTAATCTGATTAGAAGTGATTCTAGCAATCCAAGGTTCAAGTGGACGATCTTGTTTCCACATATGCCACTTCTTTGAGATGTGAAAACGCACAATCTGTGCGACATCTTCGTAATCCATCCAACAAATAGCTTTGAGCTGCCAGATATATCTGTGCTTCTCAATGATTTTGTCTATTACATCCTTCTTATCGTCGTAAGTTATTTTACCCAGCTTTTGAGCTTCCATATTTTTCAGGAGATAGGCCATCAATACCATCAGAGCGCTTTACTTTGAATTTCTTAGCTTGCGCTTGCATGGGATTCCGTTGTAAATCTTCTAGATTGAAGGATTTAAACCCTCCATCCATTTCGATTTCAACGTCTAACGACTCTATGTGTGGAAGCTCCTCAATGTCCGAAGAATCTTCGTCATCGTCTTCTATTTGCGAACTGCGAATAGCAGTTGGTTTCTGCTGGACTTTTGCCGTTGACTGCTGAACAGCTTTCGAGCCAAAAGAGTTGCCGCATTTTGAGCAAAAGTTTGGTGCAAATCCAACATACTCATGTTTTGCACCGCACGATGAACAGAAAGTGATAGCCATAGTTATTATTTAGATATGCGGTCAACCTTATCGTTAAGATTTTCCAGCTTTACTAATATCTTAGTTATATCTTTCTGTATTTCAACCATTTTGTCCGTATTAACTGGCTTTCCTTCATCATCTACTATCTTTGAAAGGCGTCGAGAAATACTTTTTACTTCTGTATTAACGTAAGATATTTGCTCTGCCTGAACCTTCATCTCTAAAGCAACAGGATTAAAATCATCCTTCTTTACATACGTTGTATTTAGGTAATACAATACACAGGCGATCAAAATTCCGCCAAATACCTTAATAATATTTGCCCAACTATTCAACTGAGACGTTTTTGACGTTGCGCTGCTCATCTTTTATTCTATAACGAAGATTAATGTTATTAATCTTCTTTACAACGAATTTTAAGATTTCGCTTCTTTTAATATCTTCTTCAGAGAACTCAAAAGTATAAATTCCTTTTTGAACGCAGTCTTCTCCAGTGAAAAGCTCAAAGAAATCAAGGAAACCGTTCTTAACTTTAATATCCGATTGCATAAAATCTCCGCATAAAAAGATTTTTGTGCCTTCTCCAATTCTAGTAATCAAGGTTGTAATCTCTTTAGCTGTAAAGTTTTGCACTTCATCAGCAATGATAATTTTATCAGTGAATGTACTGCCTCTCAGGAAGTTTACTGGTACTGCGGTAAGTCTTCCGTCGTCTTTAAGACGGTGAGCATCAGTAGCTTCGATAATTTCGTGAACTTTATCCTCAAGAGGAATCAAGTAAGGCGCGAATTTGTCGCCAACTGTTCCGGGCAGTGCGCCTAAAGACTTTTCTCCGCTCTCTGCGATTGTTCTGATGTAAATAATTTCTTTGTCATTGTTACTAATGAGGTTTAACGCTGCGTAAACAGCCATAAATGTCTTTGATGTTCCCGCTGGTCCAGCGATGAAAGAGATTTTGGTCTGCTCGTTTAAAAGTATTTTTAATAAGTCTTGTTGCTTATCTGAAAACTTAAATTTTCTTTCTTTAAATTTGATTTCTTGTTTTAGTTGCGGAATTGTGATTCCCGCAGGTTTGGTTTTCTTATTCTTAGGGGCTTTTTTTGCCATAAAGTGTTAAACCATCTCTTCAATAATCTGCAATCCTCCTTTAGCGACTCCGTTGGAATCAACAGAGAGGGTTTGATTAGATAAAACGCCAGCTACCGAAAAAACAGTAGCATCTGACATCGTGATGGTGCAGGTTACTGTCGTGTTTGGCTGATAATCCGCTAGCCAGTCTGCATTACTCAGTCCATTTACTTGCAAGGACTTTGTAACTTTAGAAACGCTAACTTTTTCAGGATATTCCGAGCCAATCACAAAATTTGGAACTCTATCGACTTGAATATCGAAAGAAATATTTTCATATTGTGAAATTGGAGTAGCGGAAAAATTTGGAGCAGTGAATTGAACTGTTGTTGCTCTTAAAGGCGATAATAAAGTAATGCCGCTGCCAGTAGTGGCTTGCTGCTCCGAATGAACGTAGATTCCAGAGCCAGTTGCTAGTCCGTAAGAGTCAAATTGCAGCGCCGCAGATGCAACTTTCCACGGCTCAAATGATGCGGAGAAACTTTTCAAATAACACTTGTTAAATTGGTAATCTGGAACTTTAATCAGCGAACCAGTAACCGAATCTCCAGTTAAGTTGATAATCTTGTTGATTTCTCCAGAAACCAAAAGGACATTCGCGGAAATGCTTGAACTTTTTGGGCCAGTCTGGATATAGTAGTCCATTTGCTGACCAATTCTTCTAACTCTTTTTAAACTAGTTGTATTTGATGCGCTTAAACTAGTTGCGTATAAGATGTTGTCAGTGGCACTATCAGCGTTAGTAAAATACGCTCTGATTTTATCGTAAGTAACGTAAGCCATCTGATTATTTTACACTCTTTTTGAACTGTTTAAGATCAGCGTCGTCAATCATTGCGAGTCGTTTCAAAAACTTGACATTCTCTAGTTTTACGTTCTGCATAACAAGACGACTGCCGCCAGTGATGATTCCTTCTTCGTTAACATCGTAGATAAATAAGGTTGTTGACATTAAACCGATTCTCACGATTCTTGCTGGGCTTTTTGTGCCGTCCCAAAACATTAAAACGTCATCTTCTTTTAATCCAGAAGTCATTTTAAAGATAATGCTCTTGACAATGTTAATAATAAATTCTTTAAACAGCAACGAAGCAACGCCCGCTACTAAAAGTACCGAATTTTGAGAAACAAAAGAATTCATCTGATCTTCCATACTATTTTTTACACTTTAACTGGAAAAACCACCTCTTGAACTACTATAAGCTATGAACGGAAAAGGATCAAAACGTCGCCCATCTTCTATTTCTTCTGATGAGTTCGCAAACAGAATTGACGATATCTTTAAAAAGAAAAATAAGGTGCAAGTGCCTGTTCTTCAAGACAAAGACGGTTACTTTATTAAAATTCCAAAAAAAATGCTCAAAAAGGCTGGACTTAATGAAGGAGATAGTGTTGATTTCATTCCATCAGGAGACGGATATCTCGTTTCCAAAACTTTAAAACCAAATAAATAATTTTATGGGAATGTTCGACACAATTATCGTTAGCGACACTCTTCCTTACTCAGAGGAAATGATTTGCCTTGGCCTGAACTCAAATGATGGCGATTTTCAAACTAAAGACTTAATTAACTGCTTAGAAACTTATATTTTACAAGACAAAAAACTTTTTGTCAAAAAATACAAAGTAAATGAATATGTTAAGCCTGAAAAATCATCTGATGGTTGGAATTTCGGCCATATGGAAAGAAGCGGCGAATACCTTGAACAAGTTATTCATCATGGTAAGATTAATTTCTATACTAGTCATCTTGATGTGCTTGACGTTTGGGATACTTGGGAAGAATACGAAGCTACTTTCACTAACGGCATTTGCGAAAGCATAGTTTTATTTAAATTTACTAAAGAAGCAAATAAAGATAGAGTAGAAAGAGAGAAAAAGTGGAAAGAAGAACTTATCAGAGATCATAACCTTTGGTACAATAAGTATATTTTTTATACTCTTCCTTATCGCAAGTTCTCTCAATATAAATATAAGTTTTTCACAGCAATCGCTAACTTTTTCCACAAAATCGCATGATCACAACCAATAAAGAAATCTACAAAGAAGATATTGCTGCCATGACTAATGCGGCTTATCAAGAACTCGCAAAGCGCGACATTCATTTTAATTCTGTCGAAGAAGATGATGAATTTCACGATTTTTTAACGGCAACTCTTGACATTTGGTTTAATACTGATCACTCTAAGGAATAATATGAAAAATTTAAAATTAAACGAAGACTATTTAAAGTACCCAACAGTAGAATCTGTTTTGCGTGAAATTATTAATGACGATATGCTTGACACAATAGCTGTGGCGAGTATTAAATTCCATTTAGGATGCACCAAACAAACTTTAGATAGATATAAGTCGCAGAAAAATCTTGTAGATTGGGAAAAAGAAGACATGGAATATTACGAGCTTCTTTTAGCGGCATTTTGTCTTGTCGGCAATTACTATGGCATAGATACAGCGGAGTATAAACAAAAACCTACCAAAAAAAATGGAAAACCAAAAACTAAAAATTCCAAAAAGTCTTGAAGGTCACGTTTTGCGTTTGCAAAAAGACATTGACCACCTTCATGAGAAGATAGAAGAAGAAATCGAAATGACTGCGCTTATCCTTGACATAAAAGACAAGGATTCGCCAGAATATAATATTCTTTGGGACTTTTTACAAAATGATTCAAGATGGATGATCGAATTTGAATGAAAATTATCTGCATATCTGACACGCATGGTCTTCACGGATACATGAAAAACAAAATTCCAGATGGAGATATGATTATCCACTCTGGAGACTTCTGTAATCGTGGAGATTACTTTGAATGCGTTGAATTCTTTAATTGGTTTGGTGCTTTGCCACACAAATACAAGCTAGTTATTGCTGGCAACCATGATATTTGGATGGAAAAAGCGAGCCGTTCTGAAATTAATGCAATTATACCGTCTGGTATTCATTATCTTCAAGATGAAGGCGTGACAATCGAAGGTTTAAACTTTTGGGGTTCTCCAGTTCAGCCAGAATTCTTTGATTGGGCATTTAATCGCAAGCGCGGATCAGCTATCCAGCAACATTGGGACTTGATTCCCAAAGATACTAATGTTTTGATCTCTCATGGCCCACCTATGTCTATCCTTGATAAAACTATTCAAGGTACTCACGTTGGATGCGCCAATTTATTCACCACAATCACTGAACAACTTAAACTTAAGCTTCATGTCTTTGGCCATATTCACAATGGTTACGGCGTTGAGGTTAAAAACAATACAATGTTTGTTAATGCGGCTGTCTGTGGCGAAGACTACAAACCTACCAATGCTCCAAGAATTATTCAACTCTAAAATTATGACCGCACAAGAATATATCGCACAAGGCAAAGAAAAAACAGAAAAGAAAGTATGGTTTTGGCCTACTGGCTGGTATGTTATGCCGTATGCTTTGTCTAGAGGAGAGTGGAATATTTACGATGCTTACTTATCTGTCGAATATCCTGTTCAACGTTTCTTAAGAGAGACTTGTAGTAGCTGGAGGCATAGCATTTCGTTTAATTACCGCACTACTAAACGTACAATCAAGAATTACTTGCGCCATCCTCGTAAAGATTTCCGTGATGCTGTGTTTTCTAAACATGGTGACATGGATATGGTCGAAATGATCGTCCTTTTCCATCTTAACTGTGTCGTTGAGCTTGTCGAAAAAGAAAAATACTTTGAAACGTGTTGTAGCGTTATGGATAGTAAGAGCGAATTTGAGCTTGAGCTTAAAGAGGCTTATGATTACGCTAAGACTGGGCGCGCCAAGCTGCTTGATGAAGTTGATAATACTTTAATGAACATGGACAATGACGAGTTTCAAAAGTATCTTGAAGCAGATAAGTATTTAACAGAATGTGATACAGTATTATGCGATTTCGTAGTTAAAAACCGTGAAAAGTTTTGGACCTAAAATGAAAAGCATAATTTTAAGAATAATTTGGGCGTTGCTAGCTATACCAGCGTTCATTGCGCTTGGAGGCTTAACCTTTTTAGTTCAACTGAGCTTTAATCCCAAAGAAGCCGGGCATGATTTTGTTAAAGGCTTCAAAGAACTCGTTTTTTATGTTAAAAATGGATACTATCTTCCTTACGAAGAGGATTTAAATGATACAGACTAATACAATAATTGATGATTTAGTGATAGAAGAAGTGTTAGTTTATAAAATTTCTAATGAAGGCCGTAAAAACAAGCTTTTGTGTTCTAATATCTTAGATCACAAGATCTGCTATAGTTGTAAACAAATAAAAAATTTTTCTGAATTTCATAAAGATGTAAAAAGAAAAAATGGTCGGCATGGATTATGTAAAAAGTGCACTAAATCAAGAAATCCAAAAAATAAAGAAACAAAGAGACAAGCGAAGATTGATATGGTGAATTTTCTAGGTGGAATGTGTATTAGATGCGGTTATTCACATCCAGAAGGAATTGATTTTCATCATATTGATCCATCTAAAAAATTATTTACAATCGGTGATAGTATAATATTCTATCCATTAAAAAGTCAAAAATGGATAGATGAATTACTAAAGTGCGTGCCGTTATGTAGAAACTGCCATGCCGAATTTCACGCTGGTAGATACACTCTAGAACAATATTTACACAAATTACCAAAATTTAATGAAAACATTCAAAAACAGGATTTTACTGGGGATCAGCTTATACTTGGGTTTCAAATTGGCTGCTCTGATTGAGCTATTTTTAGCATTTTTAATTAGAGGATAACATGAACAAATACATATTCGTTGATTTAGATGAAACATTAATTCATACTGTTGGCTTACATACAGGTACGGATATACTTAATTACAAGAAGATATCTTTATCTAAACATGAGAGTTACAACAGTAGATTAAGAGGTTGTTCACTAGCCTTTTTAGAAGCTGCACGCAAAAAGGCCAAAGTCTTTATGCTAACAGTAGCAACTAAAGACTATGCGCTTGCCATGAACAAAGCCTTTTCTCTTGGATTTAAGGCAGAAGATATATACTCGCGTGAGGATGTTCGCCGAAAGCCAATTAAACCTCTTCAAATTGAACCGGGCACAGTGTGGTTGTTCGATAACCTTCCATCAAGCTATAATGATGAAAAGTGTGCATTTTTGGCACATTTGGGAAAGTTAAATTACGTTAAAGTTTTTGAGATGGATCATTATTCTGCGGATCAGCTTGATCCAGATGATCTTCTGTTACTTTTGGAAGAAGAAGTACAATAAACTATTCTCTATGGAAACAAATAATAAAAAAAATAAAAAATGGCCCAAGTTCTGGGCTTTATTCATCGACGAAGACATAAACAAAAAAGCTCAGACGCTCCAATCATTGTCTGAACTTCTTAAAACAAGAATAGCTGTTCTTAACGAAGCTATTCGTTTAGACTTAAAGTCTTTCTACAGCAGAAGAAACAAAAGATGGGTATTCTTTAAAGACCAGCAGTGGACCTTAAGCCCCGAATTAAATACATTAGGACTAAATATCTCTAAGGTAGGTAATAGACAAGCTGATTATAGAGTTATTCTTGATACTTTTAATAAAAAGAGTTAAATAAGGTATTTATATGAGTCTAAATATAAAAAAAGAAACTCCAAAAGAAAAAGTCGCTATAACCGCTACAGTTGTTAAAGATTTTTTAGATCTTTTGGATAGGATTGGTGGAATAGAAAATTTTCCTGAATCCATAAAGGTTTGGAGAGCTTACCGTTACAAGTACGAAATAGAAGATTGTATTTCTGCCGAAGAAATAGCTACGCTATATAGATATGATGATGATGGCAATGTTTTTAACATTAGAACAGGCAGACAAGTTGGGCATCTTTTTGCAAAGGATAGTAGTTTACGCATTGAGGTTCGTTATAAACATTATAAATTTTTAGTTTCTTTGGCTAAAATTGTTTTTTGTTTAGTGCATAAACGTTGGGCCGAAAAGGGTTGCGATGTTGATCATAAAGACAATAATAAATTGAATAATAGACCATCCAATTTAAGAGAAGGTACAAAATCAGATAACGGAAGTAATAGAAGACAATTAAAAAAAACTAAATCAGGTATAAAAGGTATTTTTAAGATAAAAACAGGCGTTAGCGCTACTGTTTCAAAAAATAAAAAAATATATTCAAAATATTTTGCTTATAATAAATACAATTCTGAAGAAGAAACTATACTCGCTGCCAAAACTTGGCGTGATGCTACCGCTAAAGAACTTCACGGCGAATTTTTCAACGAAAACTAATTTATGAACGAAGATCATAAGCAAAATCAAGAATCTGAAGAGTTTTATATTACTTTTGAGCAGAGAGACGCTCTTTTGGAATATCTAAGTTACTTTTCCATCAATAAAGAACGATATATAAAAGCTTATCTAGATTATAAAAATAAATTAACCATAGAGTTTCTGCATGAAAACTATATTGTTGATTTTAAGGAAGGTAAGTTATTTAATAGAAAAAACAATAAAGAAATAGGCTTTAAACATGGAGATTATCTTAATTGTTTTATTAAGGGTAAATCTATCCGATTGCATATTGTAATTTTTGCTATGTATCATAATCGTTGGCCGCATTTAAATATGCTAGTTGACCATATAGATCGGAAGCGTTTAAATAATTCTATATCTAACTTACAAGAAGTCACTCCTGAAGGAAATAACAAGAATGCGAGTAAATTTAACCATGGAATAAAGGTAGTTTATTTAAAAAATACAATAAAGTATAGGGTTACGAGATTTAAAACTTATATTGGTTCATATGATTCTTACGAAGAAGCCTTGAAAGTCTCTTTAAATTGCAAAAGAGAAGATTTAATAAAAAGGCTTAGTTAAATTTCCCCCCGCCCGGAAAGCGAGTTTTACTTTTAGTTGTTTTTAAGTTTTTTCTCTTTTTCTTAGAAAAGGGTGGGGGGTATTAAGTTTATGTGGCGCAAAAGCGCAAGATTGCGCCATGTGGCGCAAGTAATTGAATTAAGATGGTTTTAGTTGAATGTAGAGCGAGGAATTACCATCCCCCCCCGCCGCCACACAAAAAACCCCCGCACTTTTTTTCAAAATGGGGGGGAGTCTTTTAGTGAATATAGTCCATGAGCAAGTCATAGCCACACAAGTCAAACAGCATTTCAAGCTGCGCCTCTGTTAAGTCAACGCCATCGACAAAATGCGCCGACACGATAAACGCGTCCGAATAATCGGGTGCATCATTGTGGTCAATTCCATCGAAATCAACCGATTTTAGATCAACTTCTTTTCCATCTATTGTAACGTTTTTCATATGTAAAAAAAAATAAGGGTTTAACCCGATGAGTCAACAACGTAGCACAGTAATTTCTCAAAATTAAAAAACAACGTGTTGTTTCCGCTGTTGTCGAGGTTTTCGCGGTGCCATTGGCCGTCACGCATGATTGCGCGTTGCTCTGCCGTTGGATAAGAGCCACCACCGAAAGAGCCGAGGCTTTTGAAACCTTCGACCGAGCCGAGGAAGCGATTAACTTTGTGCGCTTGTTGCGTGTTTGGATTGATTAAGATCATGGGGAAATAATACGCGCTAGGATGATGAACGCAAGCGAAATTCTATTTTTTTGTGCGTTGTTTTGTAAGTAGCGTAAATAAAACAACTAAGAAGATAAGAAAAGAAAGCATTTTCTCATGCGTTGACGGACGTTTTAACCACGAAGCCGCTTTCATCTTGTTTTCCTTTACCCTTGGCATACAAGGCAACGACGACGTTTTTAGCATCGAGGAAACGTAGGTCGCTAGAATCTCCGTTGGCTACGGTGTAACCGTTCCACGTCGTTGGATAGTTAGCCGAGTCAAACACTACCGCAACGTTGCCACCTGCGGCCAACACTTGCAACGCTTCGACCTCGTTTGATTCACTGCGCGAGAATGTCAAATGGTAGTTAGCTGGCATTTCTCCGCGAGCGTGCGCTAATGCACGCGAAACGCTTTTCGTGTAGTCGTAGAACTGTACGTTGGGGAATTGCTGCATGACACCGAGACGCTCCCATGGTATGTCGCTAGTACCATTCAAGCGCACACAGTAAGTCATGCCCAACTTAGCTGCACGCTTCATGCCGCGCACAATATCCTTGTTCAACTGCATGAAAAATGCTTTCTTGTCAGTGAAAAATAACCGTGTCTTGCGGATGCGTCCTAAGCGCACGTTACTCATGCGGCCACGTCCTGCGGTGAATAGGCAAACGGCAAGGCAACCTGCCGATGCGTTCACGCAAAGATTGCCGAAGCCTCCTTCGTTCGCGGGCGCAAGGTAAAGTATGTCAGTTAGGAACTTAAGAGCAAAACCCTTTGAGGTTTTCGCGTCTGAATTGCTGGCAAGTAAAGGAAGCGATTTAGTCATGCGGAAAAATTGACCGTTTCCGTGCATAAAAACGATTAAAAAATAATTAAAAATCTTCACTAAAAAAACGAGGTTGGCATGGCAAATTGTTCCACGGTGCGCGAATTGTTCCACGAAAAAGGCGCGCAGAATAACGGCGAAAAAAATAAAGTCAAACTTTTTTTTCAGAAAAAAATTGTTCCACGACGAAAAATTGTTCCACAGCCGGGCCGGGCCCGGTATGTTCCACGACCCCCAAATTGTTCCACGAAATTGTTCCACGCTGAAAAATTGTTCCACGCTCTGAATAAAAAAAGATTAAAAAAGATTAAAAAAGTGTTGCTATCTGTAAAACATGAGTCATTATCAGTCTTATGAATCAAACATCTACTGTCTTCGTTGTTCTCTCTCCCTCCGCGATTTCTCTTCGCCTTTGTTTCTTGGGGCATGGCTCCACGAAAGAAGAAGCGATGGCCGACGCCTTCGGCCCTAAGCCTTGGCCACGCTCTGCCAAGAGTGCCGTCTGCAAAGAAGTGAGCGAAGATGAATTTTTCGACCTCAAATACTAATATGAATGAATACGAATTAGCCGAAATTTTCCTTGCAAACAATCTCTCCACAAGTAAAGTAATTGAACACCTAAAAAAACATGAAATCTCTATTCCTCCTCGCCGCGTCTTTGATTGGGCTTTCGACATTGCAAGCTTCGCAGATTCCCAAACCAACGGAAATTCTCGTCACCATAAGCAAAAGTGAAATCGTCGCCGCAACTTTGATTGCTGAAGCTGGCGGCGAAAAAGACTTTCGCGCAATGGCCGCAGTTGCCGAAGTAATTTACAATCGCTCACTCGCCCGCAAAATCTCGCCCGCGCAAGTTTGCTTGCAACCAAAACAGTTCTCTTGCTGGAACAACAAAGATGTCGAAGGTGGAATTGAAAAAGCGAAGAAGCACAAGAAATGGTCAAACGCTCTCAAAATTGCTCAAAATTTAGGCTCGACAAATTACACGAAAAACGCACAGTTTTATCACACGATACAAATTAATCCTTCATGGAATAAAAAAATGCTTGCAACCGTAACGATTGAAAATCATAAATTCTACAAATGAAAATCCAACCTACTACCGTCAACTTGTCTTACAAAACTGGCACGATTGCCAACGTCACCATTCAACAAATCACCAACGCTCTTGGCTTTGAACCTCGCAACAGTAGCGACGGCAAATCTTGCGCCATGTGGGATTTCTCTGTTGAGCTAAATGGCGAAACTCACGACTGCTCAATCTGGGACTGGAAAGGATCTAGTTCCGAAAAATATTTTTCTTGCTTCATGCCGTTTCAAATTCAGGATGAAGTCGAGAAATTGCTAAAACAACAAAACTAAAACAAAAAACACTAGATAGGAAATTGCTAAAATGAACACGAACATTGCTACGGAAATTCAGAAACTCACAAACACCGCTTTGCCAATCATGGAGAAGCTCGATGCTGCTAAGAGTCTTGAAAAACAGATTCGGAAACAAATTGTTGAACTCGCTGCTGAACGTAAGCAGGAAATCAAAGAAGCGTCTGACTTGGAGAAGCGCGTTGCCGCTGCCGTCGAACACGCATATGCTACCTCTGAGCCTCAGAAATACAAAGGCAACAGTCACACGCTTTCCGCTGCTCGGAATTGGCTCGCCCAACTCACCAAAGCAAAGAAGAAGCCGAACATTAGCCAAGGCGTGCGTCAGTTGTTTGATAGGGAAAAAGCTGTGAGCCTCACGCGCTCGCGTGGATGGCTGCATGAAGAAGAACGCATCAAAATCGCATTCTATGCCCAAAATCTTCCGAAGGTTACTGACCGCGTTAATTGTGTACTTCACTTCACTCATATCGCAACAAAGTTCAACTGCTCTGTTATGACTGTGAGGAATTATTCTAATTACTCTGCATGATATAATTTTACGGACTATAATATAGGGAGAACCTATATAGGGTTTTTGGTATGTTGAACCCATTTTAACACCGTACTACGCCGCGCTATATAGTAATATATAGTGCGGTTTTTTTGCTATATAATATATAGTGTCTAGTTGCAAGTTACTTGCGATAACCGGGCCGGGCCCGGTTGTTCCACGACGACCAAAATGTTCCACGGAAATGTTCCACGCAGAAAAAAATGTTCCACGAAATTGTTCCACGCTGCGCGCATTGTTCCACACTACGCAAAAAATCTTTCGATAAAGTGAAAATAAGTGTTGATGAAAACAAAAGAGCGGTCATTATCTGAAATATGGAAAATAACACTACTCAAAAAACCGTCGCGGAGATCCGCGATGAAATCGACAATATCCGCTCCAAAATGTGCGGCCAGTTCGCTTACCTTGGAATGTTCGACAAAAGCTACTTCGACCTTTTCACGAAGGAGCAACTCGTCGAGCGTTTCGCTGACATTGCCAACGAATCAAAACAACTCAAAGATCAGTACGATCAGAAAATCAACGAAATGCTTAACGCAAAATCTTAAAATGGAAAATCAAACTAGACACTTAACTCTCACCACGACGGAAATCGGCGTGCTTGAATCTCTCCTCTCAAATCCAGTAATCGGCTTATCGGACAAAAATCGCATTGCTTTCCGCGATTATCTCGTCGATGCTGCTCACTTCAATAAGCGGTACGAAATTTGCCGCACTGAATCCACTACCTTCAAATTTTACTCCCATGAATAATGAACTAAAAAATACCATCGAGAAGATCGTCGCGTCTAAAGGCGCGGCTATCGTCTCTTTCAACTACAACGGCAAGAAACGCAACGGCGTGATCGGCTTCAGCTCAGAGAAGAAAGGACTTGGCCCGCGAGTGTGGGGCGAGCATCTTTCCTCTGCTATCGTCGAGCATAACGGTAAACTGTTCTTGTCGATGCAGACGAACAACGAAGAAACTCCAACAGGTCACGCTTTCAAATCGTTCGACCTTTCCAAGATCGAAAACTTCAGTCATAAATCCAAAAAATAAAATCCCATGAAAATGTTAAACTTAGCCGTATCAGGCGCAGATCATGCGTCTGTTCCTCTCGATCAAATCAACCTAGTGCCAACGCCACAAGCGACGAGCACTTTTCAACCTATCGCTCACAGTGTCCTCATCGACATTTTCCGCGATCAACTCAAAACCGCTGGCTTGTCTGTTCTCTCGGAACACCACACGCTGGCCCGCTACGGTCAACGCTACTTCGGTCTTTTTCAAATCGACATGAAGCGCGAAGGCGCGAGTTCGGGAACGGTTGTTGGATTGCGTAACGCTCACGACAAGAGCTTTCCTGCTGGCATTTGCGCGGGGAACGCTCCGTTCGTGTGCTCAAACCTCTGCTTCCATAATGAGGTCGTGCTTGGTCGTAAGCACACCACGCATATCATGAAGCACTTGCCCGAAATCGTCTCGCGTGCCATTGGCAAGCTTGGCGATATGTGGGTCAAGCATGAGAAGCGGGTCGAAGGTTATTCCAACACTGTCCTCACTGACGAGCAAGCTGGTCACCTGATTCTCAAAGGTTACCGCGCTGGCGCGATTGGCAAAGGTATGATCGTGGACGTTCTCGATCAGTGGGAAAAACCTCTGCATGAGGAATTCGCACCGCGTAACTTGTGGTCGCTGCACAATGCGTTCACGGAGGTTTATAAAGGCAACCTCGTCGCCTTGCCGAAACGCTCGGAGGCGTTGCATAGCATCTTTGATCCGTTCGCAGGTCTTACTGTGGACATGAGTCCCATCGAGATCGCTGTATAATATAATATAATATAGTCGAGGGGCTGCACCTTTATGGTGTGGCCCCTTTTTTTTGAAAAAAAATGTTCCACGACGCCTAAATTGTTCCACGAAAATGTTCCACGACGTGCAAAATGTTCCACAGCCGGGCCGGGCCCGGTAGATGCAAAATCTTTGCGTTAATTTTACTATAGCATTATATATACTATACTATAGCTATATCATTATTACATATTATATCATTCACCTTTCATTATTATGTATTATATAGTTCAGCTTTCGTTTTTTAGTATTAAGAGAAAAGTGATTCACCTTTTAGTATTAAGCAGTAAGTGATTCACCTTTTGTTATTACGAGAGAAGTGATTCACTATTGATACTATTACCATGATAAAAAATATCATGAATACGAAATAGGCGGGTGTTGACATATGTGGTGTCCTCAGAAAGAATCGAACTTTCATTGAGGCTTTAGAAGAGCCTTGTATTATCCGTTATACGATGAGGGCAAATGGCGGGATGGACGAGACTTGAACTCGCGGCCTTCTGCGTGACAGGCAGACGCTCTAACCAATTGAGCTACCACCCCAAATTATTAACTTTGTTGTTGTTTGAGTTTATCTCGTTGCAATTTTCTCATCTCGTTCTGAAATTTGCGATCTTTCTTTTCATCATACTTAAGAGCTTTGTCAAACTCTAATTTATACTTAGCATAAATGAATCGCAGTGTATTCATTGTAGATGATGCTTCTTCTGGTAAAGCCATATTAATGTATTAGTCGGCAGTTAAAAAAAATGAATTTCTTGGATGTGGATGATCTTTATCCATTATGCCATAAGCAATCTTTTCTGCTTGCTCATAGTTATCTGCTTCGATAGGAATTTTGTTTGGATTAAAATAGACTATACAATCCCCAACAATAGCCGCATTGCGCGAAACAAATCTACCTTCGCCCATCTCAACGACTCTTTGAACAGATTGATGAATAATACTGTTAATTCTGCACCCTTTAACTTGGTATATATTTATATTGTATTTCATCTTAATGAATAAGGAAGTAATCTTTACTGTGAGAGTTAATCTCAAATGATGAGAGATCGTTTGTTTCTACAATGTGACGTAATTTCTCTAATACTTTCTTCTCGGCTTCTTCTTTAGAAGATGCGTCAAGCAGATCATAAAAATTAACAGAGAAAGCATAAGATGTTTTGGTTCTAGATTTAGACATAAGTTAGTTGTTTAGTTCAAGTAAAATTTTGTTCGTTTTCTTTGGCACAGCTACCACAGGAGTAAGTTCATCAGTCCAGACGTTCCAGACTGTAACGGTTTGTTCTAGCTGCTCAGGAGAGAAGGTTTGCAGTTTTTCGATTAGTTGTTTATATGTCATGTTAGTAATTAGTTTATCAAAAGTTTTCGCGTGATTAAAGTATGCGCGACCCACTTCCGGTTCCTCCCAGCCAAATTTGTGGTATCGGCGGATTGAGGAAAATGTTTGAAAGAGCGGCCTGATTTCCCGCCCCACCTAGTATTGTCAGGCGTGGGGGGCGGGAGTCAGATGACCTCAACAAAGATGAGTGTGAGAATTTTTTTGGACTCGTCAATAGTTTTTCTGCTTTTTTTTCTTTTTATTTTTTCTCAATAACAGCAGATAAAGCCTTGACACCTTCAGCAGTAATCTTTCGCGCACCTTCGATCTTCATGTAGCCGCGCTGGAGGAGGAACAGTTCAACGTCGCGTTGAAGAGCGGAGCGAGAGATGCCAGTCACAGCACTTAGCATAGACAGCGAGCAGTCGCCGCGCTGATGAAGAGTTGTCAACACTTGAATCTCAGAGTTAGATAGACCAGAGGAGTTGATGCCGATCTTGTCGCAGAGAGCTGTCCAGTCAGAGGTGTCAAATGTTTTTTTATTTTTCATTTGGCAATACATCTCGACTTGCTTTGCGCGTTGGATAGCAGAGCGAGCGTTACCGCGAACAGTCTTGGCTACGAGTTCAAGCACATTTTCTTTGAAATCAATTTCGGGAAATGCGCGTTTGATAATCTCGGCGGTTTCTTCAAGCGAGTACGCTTGAAAGTCAATCGAGAGCAAACGATCTTTCAGCGGAGTGAATAAACGATCTTGTTCAGTCGTTGCCAGCATAAAAGATTGCTGCTTAAAATTGAACTCGTACAGTCCATCTTTCCAGCTCACTTGCTTGCGCTCAGTCTTTTCTGTATTAAACGCCGAAAGTAATACAGTCATTAAGTCTTTGGGCAGAGCATGACACTCATCCAGTAGAACAGTAACTTCGTTGTTTTGAATCACAGGAGCGAACACTTGTTCAAAGAACACTTGAGCGTTCTTGATCGTGCCGCAGTTGATCTCAAGGAATGGGCGAGCTTGCCCATCTTTGCCAACGATAGAACGCGCCGCTTCTTTGGCGAACTCGGTCTTGCCCATTCCCTTTGCGCCAGTGAGCAAAAGAAAAGGAAAACGCTGTGATTGATTTTGGGCGTCAAGATAAAAGTCGAACTTCTTCTTAACGTCAGTTTGGCCGATTAGGTTGGTGAAACGAGTTTTCATGTTAGTTTAGTTGGGTCAATTTATATTCAATAACAGGTGAGATTTCTTGTTTAACTTCACTGACAATGGGTGCAATCAAATTTACTGTCAAGCCCATTTTTTCTAGCCATACGCGAGAAACAGGAACAGGAATTTCCCCGAAACGTTTTAGGTCGGAGATCGACACGTTAACAAAAGAGGTGCCGCCAGCGGGACGACCTCTGCCTTTTTTTAGTGATGTAGTAACCATAGACCAGAATTAAAAATCATTTTTAATCCATCGTCAACATCTTTTTTAATCTTTTTTTAAAATAAAATGTTCCACGATGTTACTAATGTTCCACAAAAATGTTCCACAACGTGCAGAATGTTCCACACTAACTAAGCAGCTTTACTCGGTTTTCTTTTCTTTGGCTGAGATGATCTTGTTTTTCCATACCATCCAGCCAATGCCCAAGATAAACGACAGCACCACCAGTACGGTAACTACGTACTTGCCAACGAACGATTCTTGTTGCGGTTTAATTGCAATAGTTTCTATTGCAGGTACTTTGCCCATAGGTACTATATCTACTTCCTCATTATTTAGCTTATTACCATTCGTGTTCTCATTATTAGGAGAAATACTATTCGTGTTTGGAATCTTTTTATATGAATTTAAAATAGCTTCTTTAGTCTTCTCTTCTACTAACTTATTCAAATCACTTTCTTTTACCATGATATATTTCTCGGCATTAAAGTTGACGATTGCCGGGCGCCCGGCAGAAGGCGTAGCTTCTACTGGCTGCTTATTTACAACCGGGCTGTTCGTGTTTGGTTTAACAAAGACTGGCGCATTTTTATTAGCTATTGTACCATCTGGCATCTTCATAAAGGAACTGCAACCACTTAACAATAAAGATAATAAGGCTATATTTAGACTTTTTTGATTCATGTTTAGGTTCCTATATTTAGCTTACTTCAGTTCACCTTTTGACTTTAGCATTTTAGCATTAGCCAAATGTAATTCTTTTACTTTCTCTTTGTTTTCTCCTTGATAAGCAACAGCATAGTAATTAGAGATCATCCATTCATTTACTTCTATACCAGAAGGTGTCTTTAACTTAGCTAAGATGCGCCCAAATTTTTCATTAGGATCTAATTTAGTCTCTATATATACATACTCATCTTTAGATAATACTTCTTTTAGTTTCTCTTTAGATAACTGTCCTCTTACTTTCTCTTCTTTATCTGATGTTCTGCTCTCTGGAGTATCAATACCATCTAGTCGGATGCGCTGTGCGCGCAACCAAACGCCGAAACCAAGGTCGAAATCGACCTCAATAGTGTCTCCGTCAATGACTGAAATGATTTTTGCTTTATATTGATACATATTAAATAGTTACGTTATTTTAGGTGAGTCTCAAAGTGTTTTCCGGGTCAGGGTATTATACCACTTATACATCTATTGTATTCTTTTTTATTACCTTTGTCAACATTCTTTTTATCTTAGCCATTTCAATACTAGTCTTAGCTGTCTTAAAAAGCTCTTTGCTTGTGTCGTATAACATACTACATAATTTTGATATTGTTGTGAAGATTCCCATGAACGCGCTCGCGCACAGCGCGATTGGCAACACTATAACTAACAACACTATAACTAGTGCTGTGTATGTAAATATATATCGAAATATCATAGGAGAAGTATATAGATTATATAGAAAGAGATACTATTATGCAAAGAAAATTTTGTTGATTTTAAATTAATTAAAAATGGGAATCGAGGTTGGTGCATTTTAAACAACAACTCATCTTACATATCTATCTCTTATCTATTCTTTCTCTATATTCTTCTTATATATCTTATCTATGTATTTTGATGTATCTTACCCTAAGAAAAAGGGTATGAGAACGTTATTCTTTATCTACTAAATCACTGAGGTAATCGTTGCGGGACTTTTTGACGCTTTTGGACGTTAAAACCTTGGTATTTTGGGGCTTTCTTTTTGTCTTAAAGGTTTTGGGCTTTTTCACTCCTAAAACCACTGCATTTTCCTTCAATTTTTTACTTACTTTTACCGCTTCTTTTTCATCAATAGGTGTAGGATCATATTGATCATCATTTTTGACCTCAAAACGATCAAATTCATCGTCCTTTTTTGAATAATAAAACTCAGCTAATAATACTAGTATAACAGGTATAGAAATCAACGCTAAAAACATCAATTCTGATGTGGTTGGGGAGGCGTTAATGAGTAAAAGTTCGTCCATAAAAAAAGATAAGGTTAATAATTTGGAGCTTTTAGTTATATAAGGTTCTCTGTTGTTTAATTACACAAAGAAATACCCCCAAATTAGCTTTATGGCACCTTTGGGGGTATAGGATGTTGAGTTAAACGCTTGTAAATTACTTAACAAGGCCCGCCAAACCACCTTGAGACGCCGCCAGCTTGTCTTTAACGACCTCCAAGATCATTTGGAGGCTCGCTTCCATGACCTTGTGTTCCTTTGGCGTTAAACGAGCTTGTTCATAAAGAGCAGCGACATTATTGAAAGCAACATCCAATGTGAGTTGCGGTTGATTTTGTGTTTGATTTTCCATAGAAGTATATATACTAGTTTATATTAAAGTTTGCCACGCATTTTGTCTATACATTTTTTGATAAAAGTCTTATCTTTTTGCATAGAGCGGAAGAAGAAGTAAGGAAACCAAATGATCTTTGGTATCTTTAACACCTTCAAGTTCTTACAGTTAATTACCTTAGGCATTTCGCCATCCCAAATGCGAACTACAACAGTTGAATTATCTTCAATAGAAACGTTATCAACTGTGCCATTTCTTGTTGGTTTTGTCCAAGGTGTCCAATAGTTGTCGTATTGGCCGATCTCGATTGTGTATTCCTTACCTTTGCGCGTGAATAAAATATCTTTTAAATTCCATCCATCAATGCTACCTTTTAGGGTAACGCCGTTGTTTAGTGGGTTTAAAGTCATGTTAGTGAACGAGTAATTAGAACCGCGAACAGCGTCAATGCAATCTTCTTTGCCGCCATTTACTGTTACTCCTGTTACTTGAACGTTGTCGCATTGCGAGAATTTCATAACATCATCCCATTCAGAAGGATTAAGTGGATTTTCCCATGCGTCAATTACAACGTCTTTTAATTGAACGTGTGATTTATAGTTTGTGTCTTTTTTTCCAGAACTCATAGACTCTAATTTACACTTAAAATGTTTCGGGGCTATTTAGCATAGCATCAAGTTCATTTAATCTAGCTTGTAATGTATCTGCGCGATCTCTTTCTAGTTTTATCATGTGGTTAGCTGTTAATAAATCTAAATTTAGATTATGTAAGCGAGTTGTTATTTCAGTGAGTTCCGTTTCCAACTCTCTTGCAAGGTCGGCTCTTACAATCCATTCGCCTTCCCATTCTTCCCATTCTTCTTGTGTTGTGCGCGGTGCTGGGTTCATTTGTTTAAAACGTTAATTTCCTAGCTTCTTTAATGATTTGATTCATTCTTTGACCGTCTAATGCGCGGCAAGAACCAATATAATTTGGGCGAAACTCGCCACCAGAGTCGCATTCTTCTGTGATCTCAAGCAAATCAATAAACTCTTTCCATAAGTTGTTTAACTTCTCTTCTTTAGTATTAGACTGGAGTGTTTGTTTCATGTGTTTTAAATTATTTTAAACGGAAGGTTTTGAGGGAAATGTTTTGGCTGGCAGCGTTAAAGAAACGGTCAATGAAGTCGTTTCTTGGTTCGATAGACACGATCATAAAACGAGCATCTTCAAAATTCATGTCCATATTAACTCCAAATACTGCCACAGGTTCGCCGCCTTCATCTTTGTCGAAAGCGAGAGAAGTTTTACCTTGTGCGCCCATGTGACAAAGCTCGTCGATCAGCTCTATTCTTTCTTTACGGTATTTAATCATGCCGTAATACATAGAATAAAAACGAAATCGCATACGTTGAAGGAAGTTTTTCATGTTATTAGTTTAGTTTTAGGAAGTTTTTAATAGTATTAGTTTGTAAAGACGTTGCCAATGAATTTTTTGTCTTTGAAATACTTTGCGGCGATCTTGTTGAACTGAAAATATGAATCAAGCATAGAGATTGGAAGCGCAGCACCAGATAACGCGATGGCGCGATCATAAGCAATCTTTTTAGCCAAGTTCTTATCAAAAATGTCACCGATATTAACGTTGCATAACGACCAACCAATGCTGTAATAACCTTCAAGAGATTTTGTTTCAGTAGCGGCGAACACGCCAACTCTCTGACCTTTTCGATTATAGTGGTAAATATGCAGTCCTTTTGGGAATTGCATAGTTTCTTTTTCTTTGTTATTCATGTGTTATGTTTAGAGTAAAATGGTAGCCGAGATGGGAGTCGAACCCATAATCCCTAAAGGGCAAGCGATTTTAAGTCGCTTATGTATAGCCAGTTCCATCACTCGGCCAAATTTGTTCTTCCCCTACCTTAGCAGAAGAAAAGCGTTTGTCAATACCTTTTAAGGATGTTTTGATTTTATTTCCTGAAATCTTTTGATAACTTCATCCAGTTTCTTTATCTCTGGTGAAGAATCTTCCATCCAAGAATTAACTGTGCGAAGTTCTGTTGCGTAAGGATATAAATCTTCTGCTATTGTTTGCCATTCATCTTGAGTCAAGAGCAGTTGGTGAATCAACTGTGCTGACTTGTCAGGATTTTCTTTTACCCATTCTATATTCATCCTGCACTCCAAGTACGATGTTTCTCAGCGACCCATTCATAACCACTAGACTCGCAAACGATCCATTGAACATCATCAGGTATTTCTACGATTTTAACTGTGCAACATTCACCCGAAAATCTTTCTGAACCAATTTGTTCAAAGATTCTGATGAGAATAGGATCGTCGCGTAATAGTAAATATAAAGTAGCATTGAGTTCTTGAGGTAAAATAAGATATTCGCCCCAAGAAGGATTTTCGGTGACTGTATAAGATATACCTTTTTCTTTTAAGTAAAGCTCTTTAGCTTCTAATGATAAAGAGAAACCACCAACATCAGTGTTAATTAGGATTTTTTGCATATATAAAATGGAGCTTCCGACAGGAATCGAACCTGCAATCTCAGCTTTACAAAAGCCGTGCTTCACCATTAAGCTACAGAAGCTAATTGATTTACCAGCGATTTCTTCTAGTAAAATAGTTTGGTCGATTCCATAAGTGACGTAGCACTATTATGAAGATCAGGATTGATAACATTATGTGTAATATATTATATGGATAGCCCCCGATTATTACAAGCAGATATACATAATAATTATAGCATTGTGTCTGGAGATTGGTCTAGTTACAAGACACAAATCACTGGACTATACTCTGCTACTGGTTACGCTGCTTCTGGCAATGCAACTTTCGGGGACTTCTCCGATCATTTAGTTAGAGAATACAATCACAAGATCGAACGGTTGGGGATGCCAACAGGCTTATTCATTCGACCTTATGATGCTGGTTATAGATTAACTGGTATTGCTATCAGTTGATTTGCGTTCTTCTTTGCCTTTGATATAGGCAGACATTAAGACGCAGTAGTTGAGAATATCCAAGATAGCGTCCTCATAGCCTTCGTTTGCAACCAATAGCTTTCCATCTTGGGCAAACGTGCTAAGACGAGATACTTTGTCTATAATACGAATAAGGAAACCTTGCTCGGTAGTGCAGACGCCCATAGCCTCGCACCGCTGGAAGTTGGCGAACGGTACGTCGCCTTTACTACCAGCGTAGTCGTTGTTTTTGGTCTGCATGATCTCAAATGCTCGCTTACAGAGCAGATGGTGATGCTCAAACAGGTCTTGTCTATTCATGGTTAATAAAAATTAATTTAAATTACTCGCCTTTGATGACTTTTGATCTGACCTTAGAGAGCAGAGAGATAACGTCTTTAGAGTCCACGACAACAGGAACGTTGCGCTGAATCTTACCAGAGGCGTCTTTAAAGGCGTGAACGATTTGATAAGTCTCCTCTGTTCGCGCCGTCTCGGAAGTGAAACAATGCGCCGCCCATGCTGCGGCATTGTCTAAGGCGAAATCATAAAAGTTAATGCAGTTGCGAAGCGTACCGTCTCGTTCAAGATTCCAAATCTCAAACCAGTCTCGGTTAGTTTCTACTCCATTAGTAGTTAGTTGTAGTGTGTCCATAGTTTAATCGTGAAAAGATTGTTTAACAATATCGTGAGGATATTCAGTTTTATTAATAGATTGAAGTTCATTCGCTCTAGTAATCATATAGTGATGAATAAAATGGCGTGTTTCCCAATCTAATAGGCGACCTTCCTCTTGAGGAAGTCCTTGAAGAACTTCGTCAAGATTTAGGTCAAAGCTCAAGCACAAGGCTTGAATCTTACGATAAATGCCGATCTCTTTATACTTTAGTAGAGCAAAGGCAATATCGAGTTCAATCATATTGGCGTTTTCTAGTTTTTCGACGAGTGGGTTCATGTTAGAACGACTCTACAATCGACGCTTCAGCAGCGGTGATTCTTGTGTTATCGGACTTGAGAATACCTTCATTGGTATCATAGTCCAACTCAAAGATAATGTCAGCTAGTTCATCATAAGTAACATCGTAATTTGAGAGAGCAGAGGTCATGATATAGTTCAGTGATGGATAAATACCTTTGTCGATATAGGTTGAGATAATAGCATCAACCTTTAGTTTGATAGCTTCTTGACGCCAATCAATCTCGCTGGAGTTGTCTTTATCACAGTCGCAGTGACCGCAATCACTATCGCAATCATAATCATCGTCTTCGCTATCGTCTGTGCTATACACAGGCTCGTTGATCTCTTTGCGCTCTGGAGTAATATCAGAGTGAACTTTATACTTGCTCACGCGCAACTTTTGGAAAGAGCAGTCAGTTGGAACGCTAACAGCATCGGCAGGATTAACTTCGACGACGAGCAAGCGTCCAGTTGGGCCAGCCCAAGATGTAGCGTAATCAAAGCTACCAACGTGCAAGCCAAAGGAGCAGTGATTGTCTTTGTTGTCGTCAACAGAGCGGCGAGCAACTTCAATCGTTGAGCCAAGAGTGTTCAAGATATGACCTGACTCGTTCACTTTGCCTTGAACAACGACGGTATCTTTATTGCCGCTGCTGGAATAAAAATCATTTTTAACTCCTTTGTAAGCGAGGAAATTTCCTTCTGGCGTGATTGGAAGCGACTTGTAGGACAAGAACGAATAGAGTTCGTTGACCGAGTTAGCCGAGACGTTAGACATGAGCTTGTCGATGAAGTTCAACAAAGGCTCGGCATCTTTAGCTCCAGCTTTCAACAGCTCAAGCAGTTTAGTGACAACGACGCCATTTAGTTTTTCTGTGCCGTAGAACACTTCACCATCGTTGACGCGCAACTTGCCGTGAGAGAAGTTGACGATCTTGTGCTCGATATTCACCAGAGCGGGAATATCGGCGTAATTCGCGTCGATCAAGGCTTTGCGTAAAGCAAAGAAGTTCGGGTTGGACTTCTCGACGGTGTAAGGACGACCATTAACGAAAACGGTAATGGAATCATCGCGCATAATGTAGGCTGGCTTATTCATATTAGTAACTTAGTTTTGTTTAGTTTTGTTGTTTATCTATCAAGGAAATGTAATTAGCGAAATCTTTGATGGTTTTTTCGCCAAAATTGTAAGCATAGCTATTAGCAACTAACGATATAAGTGGGTACTTATTCATAAGAGCACTATGCTCGGCGTCAATTTTGCTTTTGTCAATAGTTTCTTTAACGAAAGTTTTGGTAATTTGAAATAATTCCATCATGTGTTTGTTATCGTTGTAGAAGCTAACGTCGGATTCACTGGCTTCCCCAAAGAACAGTTTCAAAGCATGATTTTTTTCGAGCACAGAGCTGATGTCTTTTACATAAGAATTTCTGAATTTAGAGCTGCGATAATTGATCTCGTTGTTTTTAGAGATAGACTCACTATGTAATTTTAATTGTTTTTTAATGTAATCTTCAACCAGAGTTGCGACATTGACCGCTTCATCGCTAATATCAGAATCATCGAAAACTCCATAAACAATATCTTGGTCAACGATCTTTAATTCATTGAGCATTGTAAATAACTCATAAGAGTTGTTTTGACCAAACGTTTGTTTAGAAATCTCACATACAGGACGCTTATCTTTATATTCTAGTTTAACATAATAGAACTTACCTTCATCTGGAAGATTTGCGCCCGCGATATATGGACGATGACTATAAGCACCTTTGTTATATACAGTGCGAGCTTCTGAAGCCTTAGCCGCATCAAGTTTCAGTTCTTGAGTAGTAGAAGAAAGGAAAACACGTTTGCAAGTAGTATATGTAGTTAAGAACGCTTTAGCTTGTTCTGGAGTGAATACAAACACGCAGAAACCTCTTTTGTCTGCGTTTTCAGAATTTCTCTGAATCCAACGAGCTTTAGCAAAAAGGTTTTTCTTGTTGTCCGCTATAAGAATACAATGATTGCTATTAGAATAGAATACAGCAGGACTAGTTCCTTTTTTATCAACTTTATTAGCTGCTCGGAAATTATTGTTACGATTAACCCAATAAACAGTTTCAGCGTTATGAGCAAAGTTTGGCAGAACTTCGATCTTGTCACCATTAGCGGCGTTAAAGATCATTGGCATATCAGACGCGATATTCTGCAATACATAGTTATCGCTGACGCTATTAACTTTAGACATAAACTGTTCTACGTCGTTAATATCATCGAGAGACTTTTGGAAAACCGCTCTGATCTCAGCCTCAAAGTTAGAGAAGAACAAAACGATATTCTTTTTAGTGTGCTCGTTGTATTCTAAACTTTCTCTGGAGTGATGAAGCGAAAGCGCACCAACAGGAAAAAAGAAAACGAAGGATGAAGCAGCGTAAGAATTTCTGAGAGAGTTATAGATTGGGAAGACCTTGAGCTTATCAGAGAGAATCTCAAGATTGAGTGGATAAGAGATGCCGCCCATAACAATCATTGGCCCATCTTGGCGACGATGATAATAACCGCTTTTATTCTGCATCTGCAACACGCCCCAAGTGTGATTCTTCATCAACCACTCGTAAGAGAGTTCTTTATCGTCAATGCCAGTGGCAACGAAAGGAGCGGACGAAAACTTTAATACTTTGTAGGCAGCTTCTGCGAACTTGGCAACGTCATCAACTTTGACTGCGACGGAAATCTCGACGCCGTTTGGCTCAGTGGTAGATTCTTCCGCGAGCTTGGTGAAGCGAGTGTCGCCGCCTTCGTCAACATAAACGGAGATGATAATCTTTTCGCCATCTTTGCAGGAAACAACGGTGAATGAGTCGGTATAAGACAAAGGAGAGAATCGACCAATACCGAAACCGCCGATAGCAGAGTTGTCGCCACGTTTGGAGGAGCGACCATACTTGGTGTAAAGACCAAACAACTCTTGTTCAGAGAGGCCAGTACCAAAATCACGCACAGAATAAGTAGAAGCGAGAGCAGTTGGAAAACTGATCTTGATTGGCGTGCTGCTGTTAGCGGCGGCATTAGCGTCAACAGCGTTAGCCCAAGTTTCGCGCACAGTGGCGAGAATGGTATCGGAGTAATTGTTACGAAGCAGAGATGAAATGTAGCGCATTTCGCTCGCATCAATGGTAGCGATTTCAGATTTGAAATCGTGTGACTCAACAACGTTTTTCTGGATGGATTTAACAATCATGTTAGCAATTTGGTTAGTAATTTAATCTGCAACCACTCTACCACACTTTTCTTATCCGTCAAGTGGTTTTGATAACTTTTTTTAAGTTTTTTTGAGAAAGTTCCAAAGCCTTGTTTTCCAGCCACTTAACGTGCGAAGAATTTTCGCAGAAAACAGAAAGCACCGAATTTTTATCAGAAGTGTAGCTCGAAATCACGAACTCAACGTGAAATTTGAACTGCTTCAAAAACTGATCTGAAACTTGCTCGTAAATCCCATAGACTTCCGAGAGGTTTTTAGAGGAAAAAATTTGGTGTTTGGTGTTCATTTTTAATTAGTTTTTAATCCGAATTTTGGGTCGTTCGCTTGCTGAATCATAGTAACGTAATCAATGAATTTTTCTAAGTGAATCCACACTTTACCGTGCTGCTCTATCTCTTTATCGCTGAAACCTTGTGAGATCATATTCTCCATTTGATTTTTATTCAGCACCAAAAACTCCACCGTGTTCTTCCTGTAATTTGGACAGATGATCGAGTAAAGATGCTCGGTCTGAACTTCTACGCCAACGTATTTTTTTTCGCTGGCAGAATCTGCCAGAGGCATTGGTTCAGTTCTGAATCCGATTCGTGTTCTAAAAAGAAAATCAGTTGTTCTCTTTGCTACTAGGTCTATTTCTGTTTGTAGGTTCATAAGTGATACTCTAAATTTAAAAGTTTGAAAATAGCTTTGTCTTTACCCTTGAGTTCCACGTCGAAGAAAACGTCTTTGCCGTAAGCGTTGGGCTTGCCAATCGGCATATCAGCGTGCTTGCGCGTGTCATTGACGCCCTCGGAAAAGTGGAATAAAGGAGCGGTGTTCCAAGTAGAATAAGCGAGATTGAAATCTTCTTCGTCGGTGGTGCCAGAGTTGCAAAATTCACGATGGAGAGAGTCGTAGGTTACAGGGATTCCGCTAGTGAGGAAAAAATGTCTGTGCAAGTTAGCGATGTTCCATGAGCCAGCAACGTTGTCGTTGACTTCGACGACTAGACGCGACTTTACGTTGCGAGGTAGAGTATCGTAATTGGCGAGAAAGCGTTGGGAGATTTCTTCGCAGTCGCCATCTTGACGACAATGAATGTTGAGCGGCGAGCGATAGTCTTGAGGCAAGTCAAGCATATCAAATAGTTCGGCATGAGAAATTAAGTCGCGCACACTGTTCCTGATTGCGTCAGGATTTTGGCTAGTGAGCGTGATGTATTCGGAAGGATGAGCGGAAATTCTGACGCCACTAGCTTTGATCTCGTTGGCGATTCTACGCAGAGCGTCACGCATATCAGGCCAATCAGGTAAGTCTTGCAGACGAAGATTAACGTCAGGATGATTGATAACAGGCGTCAAACTAGAGGACAAACGATAGCCAGCAATGCCGTAGCTGTGGCAATGCTTGATGATTTGATGCGTGATGAAAAAATTATGGAGGATGCGTTTGCTAAGAACGCGAACAGCATCGGCTCGATTTAGAGAAAGGAATCGAGTGAGAGTCATAGTCTCAAACTTGAAGCCTTTGTGCTCGGCAAGGATTTCGGATATGCAACAGAGAGATAGTTTCATGTAAGAGAGCTAGATCATAAACCGTCTAGCTTGTCAATGGTTTTACTGGTCGAGATTGAACTTTTGCAGCTTACCAATCTGCAAATTTAAACAGTCTGCTGGATAGTAATAGAGCTTGTGAGCAGGAGAAGATTCATCCAGTTCTCCTTTTTTACAGTTCAAAGATTGATTTAAAAATGATTTTTTATTCATGTAACCAAGAATCCAGCCTTTTGAATAGTCTTTAAGAATACTGGTGAATAAGTAGTAATCGCAGTTCTGTAAGGTGTTGAACTGATAAACTGTGCAGTTGTAAGAAGGTTTAGGTCTAACTGTGCGTTCTTTGGCTTTGATTTCAAAACGTTTTCCTTTGTTTGATCGCCAATCAGAGTTATAGTCTTCGTGAGAGATGATCTCGCCGCCGAGAGCTTCCTGAACCATTAAGTCAGAGATCATGGCGATTTTCCAGCCATCGCCGTCTCGGATGGAGTTTTTTAATTTTGGCTTATCTTCCGCTAATTCTAATGCGGTGGCGACTAGCTGCGGGTGTAGGTCTATTTCTATCATTTATTTGTCCTAAAAGTGTTCATGTTTGATTTTATTTGGCCGCAAAACGTTCATGTTTGGTTCTAATGTATATATTATTTGCGATTTTTTGATTCGTGTTTGAAACTGGAGCGACAGGTGGGGGTCGAACCCACGACAGCTTGTTTGGAAAACAAGGACTCTACCACTGAGCTACTATCGCTAAAATTGAATCCCCTACCATGCGCCTAGTAACCTTTCGGTTAACACGGATAGAACCCGACATTCAATGCAGGTAGGGAAATTGCACACAGCCATTATTGTCATTGATGTTACTCAAGAGGACTACTGTGTATGTTAAAATAGAACATCCATCCATAGCGTCCTATGGAATCACCTGTTAGTTCAGGCTGAATACGTTTCGTAGCGTTATGATAGGCATTAATAGTCAGGGACTACTAAGAATTATGCGTCAATAACACCGTGCTCGATAGAGGCATTTCGGATGAAGTTGGTTCCTCCTGCTGTATAAGTCCACCGAGAATTCTCAGCAGTTTAATGCACTTATACACGCTATATTTATTATAGCGGATGCAACACACAGAAAGGAAGATGGGAAAGAACAAAAAAGAACCTGCTTATTTTACATTAAATGTCAAGTGTTTCTAATCTGTTTCTTGAAATTGTTTCCTCCATTCATCATACTTAATCTTAGCGGCGTCAATAGCTGGTCGAATACCTTTTGCGCCGTTACTAAACTCAATCCATTCATAGCAACCGCGATTCTCTTTCTCTACGCTAATTCCAATTTGAAATGGAAGATTGAAATATGTTTCATCAGTATCATCAGGATGATCTTCAACGGTATAATAAGGTACGGAGCTTATACTTGTGCCTCCATTTTGAAGAAATCTTTCTAACCAATTTAGGCGACTTTCTGCTTTATCTAAATTTTCAAACGCTTGCTTGAGTTGCTTTTCAAGCATAATCATTTTTTCTTGGTTGTTCATAAAGATGCTATCCTTGCAGTTTTGTTTAGGTTTCATACAAATCTGATATGTTTACAAAGCCATACAATTCCATATACTATGCCGACATTTACAGTAATAACGCCGATCATAAAAAAGAAAATGACTAGTTTAACAAACCAATCTGGAGCGCGTGGAAGATTATCGAACATAATTAAACGTATCCTTGTTCATCAACTATTGCCATAAGAATCTTCTCTGCGTTCTCTTGAAAAGATGGATAAGCTAATGTGTTAAATGATTCACCGTGTTTAGCTATAAACTTATCCCAGTCCTTTTTTTCTTCAAGAGTGAGAGGATTTTTTTTAGGACGAGCTTCTGACGCTTTACGAATAATATCAATAAGTTTATCTTCAATCAAACGAGCAGCAGCAGTAAGCGGTGCTTTGTCTGGATAAATTTGCTGGCGAATAGAGGTACATCCTTTATCAATCTTAATAAGCCAGAAGCCTTCACGGAGACCATCGTAGGCATAGGGATCGTTTACAGGAACGAATTTCTTACCTACCTTACGGTAAACCCGTTGGTCTTCTTTAGCAGCAGCCCGTGCGGTTACATTATTAGTATCAAACTCATAGTTAAGCTGATCCCGTAAACGGCGACATTCGTTCTGATAGTATTCTAAATCTTTGTTCTTTTTCATAGTTTTTTATAGTAATGCAGCAGCGCGAAATGTTAATGGTTTGCCTTTTTTAATTTCAAACGAAAATGGCTCTACTGGTTGACAATGATCGAAACGTTTAATGAATTTCCGCGCTTCTTTGGGTAATTCATATCTATCGCGTTTATCATCAGGACGATAAACTATATAACTTGTGCAAACGTAGGAATCACAGTCGTTATTATTTTTAACGGCACGCTTAAAAGCATGAGCGATAGGACAATAATAACAACTTGATCGAAGGCCTTTGTCAATATCTTTTTGTGTAACTTTAATTTTCATTTTAAGTTTCCGCCGTAATAATCAAATGTTTTCTCAATAGCATCTAAAATGATAACGAGTTCGCCCAATTCGTGATGTTGATAATACTCAAGTTTCTTTTTCTTTTTGAGTTTAACTATATCTTCACGAATGTACAAGATGCTTTGTTTTAGAGAGCATCGTGTAATACCATCGGCTGTATCTGGATCAATTTCTACTTTCATATTAGTATTTTTCATGTTATTTCAGTAAACTCATTTTTATGCCTAAAGCATCTGCACAAGAAAATTGATCACCTTTTTCAAAACTAAGTTGATTGAGTTTAAATGGTTTCAAGACTGTATCTCCGTTCCAATACAAAGCTTGAATTGAGATATATCCAAGTTTATTGAGTTTATTACGGAGCTTTGTAAATTCAGGATGATCTTTGACTCCTACCGAGTTTCCTTGAAGGACGATTTTACCAGAAAGATCGTGAAGAATCGCATACTTAATATCTTGTACAGAACAGAAGTATTCGTTCTTTAGTTTAAACTGTTTGATTGGGGTTTTCATATTTTGGAATCTCTGACCAAGGAACGTAATTTTGATCGAAAAAAGCAGTCTTAGCGTGTTCTTTATTTAAAGTCTTTAACCATCCATTCCGAGTACCTCCTGTTGCGTGCAGTTCACCAGATTGACCAGTTTCTTCGCAGGTTCTGCCAGAAGCAGTCTCTGCAAAGTGAACGATACCATTAATGTAGTCCGAATAACGATCAATAATCCTTTGAAGATCAGGATACTTTCCAGTTTGAATAAGAGACATGACTTCTTCACTATACTCTTCACGATAGTAAAAACGAAGTGTGCCGTATTTCTCTTTGACCTGAGTAGCGATTATTTGTGGAGGCTCCACACTAAAGTAATAACCGTCTTCAGCTTGCCATTTGTATGGTTTGATGCCAAGACGTTTGCCATCTTCCTCATCTACTTGGACGCTTGTAGAGTAAGTATAGGTGAGAGCTTCGCACAGTACGTCGATAAGATTATACCATCCATCGCCCACTTCAAGCCCCCAACACATACAAGTTTCGGTCATAGGTTTAGTACGATCACCAAACATTTTAGGGTATTTATCAAAGATTTTTTTTTGTAGTTCTGAGTTCATAATTATTCCTCAACTTTATCAAGAGCGCATCTTGCTTCGGTACGAATCGCCTGTGCAAGCTCTTCTATGGTTTTATAACGACTATCGCCATGCTTCAACAGATTGCGAAGCATATTGTCAATTTCATATAACGCCATCCAAGCATCATTAGCTTGAGCAGCGCGCATATACTCATAAGTCTCTTCTGGTAATTTATATTCTAGTGTTGCTTTCATAAGTTAATTTATAATTATTCAAAAGCGAATTTGTGAAATGATTCTGGTAAGATAACGTTAGCAGGAATTTCTTTTCCTTTAAATAAAGCGGCAACATCTTCAACGCTGTATCCAGCAAGACCGCAACCAATCTTAGTTACCAAGAACTCAAGTTGAGGAAAGCAGTTAGCTGTTCCTAAAAACAAGTCGATTTGATATTCAATATCAGTAAGTACCAAAGTAATGATTTGATGATCTTTGGTTGGCAAAGCATAAGATTGACCATAAAGACCAACGCCTTTCCCCCAAACCGCGCCGAATTTCTTGTGAGCAAGAGCAGCAGCTCCTGCACCATGAATTCCAGCAAAGTTGCTGCCAAACACGAAGATTTGATGAGGCTCAAGAGAAGTAATATTTTCGGGTGTGAATTTCATTTACAAGAGAGATATCAAAGTGATTTTGGCGGGTATGTCAAGCGTTTTTGGGATTTTTTTTGAAAAAAGTGTAAAATAAATTACAATGGAGATTTCTCCTGTCAATTCCATTTCTTTTGGGCCATCTGTTAAAGATGTCGCTTCGCTCTACGCGAAAAACTCGCCTGTCGCTCTAGTTTCTCCTCAGAGAATCGAACCTAATGGAATAGATCAGGAAGAGCTTTATGATTTAAAAAAGCTTTTAATTCAAGCTATCGACAGTATGAATTTTAATTTAGCTATACAAGTTCTTGACAAGATCATCAAGATGCACAAAGATGCTGGCGCAATTTCTTGATTACTTGCTGGTTGCGTGATAAACACCGTCCCAATCTTTGGGTAAGTTTGTGGTTTTGAGTTCGGAGATTCTGCTTTCCAGCATCTCGTAATACTCAATCATCTTTAGATTTTCTGCTTTGAGTCTAGTCAGGTAGATCATTGCTTCGTCCCAGTTCATCGCGTAATAGAAATCCATCATCTTCTTGTGATGAGAAACAATCTTATTTGCCTTCTCATCGTTCGTGATTACGGTATAAATCTTAATCCCTTCCTTCTTCCCTTTGACCGCGATGTTGTCTAACTCTAAGAAATTAAAAGAGTTTTCGATGCCTTTCACGGTTTGTTCGCCAATGACGATTCCAACGTGATAAGGTTTGCTTTGACCTTCCAAGCGAGATGAGAGATTGACTGCATCTCCAAGGCAAGTATAGTCAAAACGATTTTCTGAACCCATGTTTCCAACTACAACGGAGCCAGAATTGACGCCAACGCCAATGGAAAGTTGCGGTAATTTTTCCAACGCGAGTTGTTTATTTAGCTCATCGAGCTTGACGAACATCTCAACAGCGCACTCAATAGCTAATTCTTTGTGGCGCGCTACATCAACAGGCGCGTTCCAGAAAGCCATAACTGCATCGCCAATTAGTTTATCAACAGTTCCATCTTTACTCATAACGAGCTTGAGCATAGGAGTCATGTAACGGTTAATCAAAGAAGTTAATCCTTGAGGATCAGTCTTGAAATGCTCGCTAAGTGCAGTAAAACCGCGAACGTCAGAGAAAAGGATTGTCAAGTTTTTCGTTTCGCCGCCAAGTTTTAATAGTTCTGGATTAGTTTGGAGCTTTTTGACCATTGCAGGAGCAAGATAGTGTTCAAACTGCTTTCTGATTTGCTGCTTCTGTTTAAACTCGTTGATGAAGCGCATGAACGCAGACACAGAGAAGCAGATGAAAAGGCTAAAGACTATCCAACTATAATCAAAAAGTAGTCCATTGCCAAAGGCTTTGGCGCCATAAATGACTGGCGCAACCATCAAACCGATGGATAATCCAGCGCAAACTAAGTAATTCAACCAAATGAACGCGACTATAACTAACAATGCAGCAAGAGTGCCATACAGAACCTCGTATAAATTGAATTCAGACGGTCTTTCGAGTCTTGAGTCATCTAGCAGCATTTGAGCGGCAAATAGCGGTATTTCGTAACCATTCTTGATATTAACCGATGTTGCGACAGTGTTGGAAAGACCTTCTGCTGTTGGCGCAATCATCACGATCTTGCCTTTAACTGCTGACCAATCTTCTTTCGTGAATGAAAAAGACTCAAAGGTGTATTTGAAATTCAACCAAACTCGCCCATTCTCGTCAGTTTTAATTGTTTTAAATTTAGGAATACGAACGGCAGATACGCCAGCTTGATTAACTTTTGCTTGGTAACTTGGGTCATTTGAAGCTACGCGCAAAATTTCTAATGGCAGTGTTGGGTAAAACTCTTTGTTCACTTGAACGATCAGCGGTAATCTTCTTACTACGCCATCAACTTCGGGCGCAGTTAAGAGCATACCAACGCCAGCAGCAGCTTCGCCAAGTTCTTTTGTCGGCCCAATCGCCGCAGAGTAATCAAATAGCCAATCATTGATGCCACTGCCAACAACTGCTACGCCTCTTGGCACAGGTGAGCCTTTTCCTTTATTTGCCGCAGATTGACTAATGATTACAGGATACTTGCCGAAAGTTTCTTTTAGTGCGGCGTCTCCATTGAATCGGTCACTCTCAGCAAAAATAATCGGCAATACGACAATCTCTGCTCCGTTATCAAATGCCTTTGTTATTGCGTCGGCTAAGATTTGTCTTGGAAAAGGCCATTGACCATGCTTCTCAAGAGTTTTCTCATCTATCTCTACTACAACAACACTTTCACTTTGGACTTTCTCTTGAGTGATCTGATAGTAATCTAATGCTTTTAATCTCGCCGTCTCAATGAAGAATGGGTCTTGAACTCTTAAAGTTACTAGACAAATTAAAACTAACAGTGATGCGATTGCTGTATAGATTCTATATTTCTTCATCTCTGAGTAATGTAAACTTTACTTTTTTCACCGTAGTTTAAAACGTAAGCTTGACCATTAACAGTAACGGTAGAGTTAGCGTCGTATTTGGTGGTAAATTTGATTACACCTTTATCAGTAGATAGAGACAATGAAGCGTATTTTCCGTCAGTAGTAAATCCGTTGTTAACAGTAGCTGTTGCTGATATTATATTATTTGTCTGAATTGGATTCGTGATTGAAGGCACTTCAACTTTAGGAGCTTCTTGAACTGTGGCAAAATTTGCAACAGTTGCAGGAACTTCAACTTTTGGAGCTTCAACTGTTGGAGCTTCTATTTTAGCGTCCAGTTTTATTTGAACAACCTCCGCTACTTGTTTAGGCGGAGGCGGAGCATCTGTTGTTGTGCTTGCGGCTTCTGTTACCGATTCAGAAGCAGTTTGTTGTGCTACTTGAGTTTTAGTATCTACAGTTTTCTTATTTGATTTATCGTCTTTCTTGTCTTCGGCTTTATCTTTTTCAGACGAAACTTTTTTTATCTCTTTACTATTCTTAGTGATAGATTTATTACTCTCTACCAGAAGATTATTATTGATCTTAGATTCATCATTCAAATCTAGAATAACTGGTGCTGTTGGATTAGAGAAGGCAGAGGAGATAAACGTTGCTTGGTAAGCCTGATTCAAGACAACTGTACCACTAGAGTTGGTAACTTCAATCGAACCTACAACTGGCGGCAAACCAGTTAACGATGGAAGAGACGGCAAAAGAACAATTAAACTTTTACCGTCTTCTCCTACGCTCATCGAGAAATCAGTTCCTCTAACTGATACAACAGCAGTTGGAGTTTTGATTTTTATATTTTCTCTACTATTCTTTGCTATTAGCCCAGAAGTATATCTCACTGTTCCCGATGCAGCTTTGATCGACAAAGAACCTTTGCCGCTAGATGGATCATAAACAAACTCGTCGATTTTTAATTTAGAGAACTCTGTAATCTGGACTCTTGTATCGTCTTCAAAAGTAATGCCAACGCGAGATTGAAGTGTTTCGATAGTATCAAACATCTCAACCCCAACGTTAGCTTTACCATCAATCTTGCTCTTATCTCTGGTAATTTGAGTTGGGCCAGTAGCCTCTACTATTTTACCAGATGAACCAAAAAGAGATAAAGCCGTTAATAAAAATATAACGGCAAATCTCATTAAGGAATCGGAGGTAAACTAGCAGCAGTTGTGCTTTGCTGAATGGTAACTGTATTGAAGCTGCCAGTCAAATTGTAGTTCAAAGTTTGCTTTTCTGAACCTGCTTGCTGGAAGTTCATTGTGTTTGAGCTTCCTAAAACAGTTACAACTTGACTATGACCACTGCCAGCAGCGTTGCCGCCCGGATTACCTGCCTGAGTTGTAGTTAATGTGTTGCTGGAACCAGTGATGAGATAATCTAATTTGTTATATTTACCATCATCAATTCCAACTTTCATTACGTTACTATTACCAGTAACAGCGAATTTAACATCGCCATTAACAGTGGTCGCTTTGTCGGTGCTGTTACCGATAGCGTCTTTGTTGAGCAAGAATGTATTTGAGTTGCCAGTGAAAGTAAGATCAATATTGTTATTTGCTCCATTTGTGAACATCTTTAGGTTATTACTATTACCAGTAGTAATAGATTTAAGGGTCAAGTTGTTACCGATCATGGAGAAGTTAGCATCGTTATTGTCTCCAACTTGTCTCATCTCAAAAGTGAGATTGTCGGATGTTATTTCGCTGGGCGTGCCAGACGAACCAATTTTATTAACGCTACCAGTTTGAACAATAGTTGTTGTACCAGTAGTGGTGATTTGATTAATGTAGATTTGATTCTGCCCAAAGCAAAGGGCTGATAAAAATACATACAGGGCTAATAGTTTGATTTTCATTGTTTTTGAGGGGTTTTATATTTCCAGAATCTCGATTTCTCTCCTTGATCTACTATCTCTATTACTGCTTGTTCAATAGCACTTCTAACAGCTATTGTATTTGGTTCGTTGGCAGTTAATCCAAGTTCAGCTTCCACAGGAGTTACGCCGTGTTCGTAGAACTTGAATAGGTTGCCTGAAACCGCGACACTAGAAATTGTTTTAGTTACAGCTACGCTAAGTAGTATCTCACCTGTTTGTACGCTAACGAAACGAAGTGATACTGTAACAACGTCTTTGCGATATTGAGCACTAGATGATATGCCAAGAACGCTTGCGCCAGCGCCACCAGTAATTATGTTGGTGTCGTAGCCGATGATACCACCTTCTGCAATGATGCCAGCAAACAGCATAGGAGAGAGCTTTTCAGCGTCTCTGCCTTGAAAGGTTTCTCTCGTTTGGTTGATTAGCTGCCGTTCTCTAATGATATTGTCTAAACTGGTGCGTTCTAACACCTGAAACCATTGACCGCTGCCAGCAACGCGCAAAGCGTCTATAAGCCAGCTTTCCGCGCCTTGTGTGACTGCGGACGAAAAAGAGGCGTAGGAATCTACAGTTTTGCGTTGACCAGTCTTATCGACGAAGGAATAGACGGCAATGCTAATTCTAGGACTCTCTGGAGGCGGTAAATTACGCAACTGCTGCTCCAAAGGTGGAGCTTGCAGTTTAGGCTTCTCTAATATAGCAGGTTTTTGCGGAAAAGATGAGCAACCTACTAGGAAAAGAAGTAAGAATGGAGTTAACCATCTCATCCTTATCCACCTCCTGGTTTGAGGACTCCAACAGGAAGCTGAATTTGTGTAGAGCTACCTGTTGCGGGGTCGTTGATATATAGCGTTACTAAATCGCCATTCTTCTGCCAAGTGACGGTTGCGCCACCTTGTAAATTAATAATGCCAAATGTTTCGCCGCTTGAATTGAAAATTTGATCTGTAACTTGAGAAGCAAGCTGAGAATAAATTCTTGCCTGTAAGTTATTTATGAAAGTATTAAGCGGAGTATTTGTAGCTTGAATCTTTTGTTGTTCAAGATCAGCTTTTAAGTTATCCTTAACAGCTTGTTTACGAGTTCTCGCTAAATTCTCTACTGTGAGAGCGTGTCCAGAGTAGTTAACTCCATTAAAAAATGGAGACTTGAAGGCATGAACCATCTCGCTTCCATGCGAGCTGGAAATAAAAATAAATAAAATTAGAAAAAATGCCTTCTTCACCTATCATACAATTACACTTTTTTATCGGATTCTTTGAATTGATAGAAGTAATCGTCGTTATCTAAAGCGACCCACTTGCCTTTACCTTCGCAAGTGAACTCTTTATCAAAGACTTTCCAATCTGGCTTCTCTAATTTTTTAGCGATAAAAGCGCCACCATCTTTCCAAACAACTCTATTATTTGGCTGAAAGAATAATTGATTACATTCTTTACCTGTTGAGTCTTGAAGACCCCAAATAAGATGGCCGCATTTGTGTCCTCCAGCCATTTCAGAATAGCCAAACGCAGCATCAGGATTATCATGCCAGTCTATTGTAAATAAGTATTTGCCCTTAACCCATTCGTGATTCTTGAGTTGAACTTCAACAGCGGCGTTCTTATGATACTCATATCTTGTTACAGACAAGACATTTGAATAACAATCCCAAAGTTGCAGCCAATCTAAAGGATAGTTAGAGTGTTTAGAATCTAGCGTCAGATATTGAATCGGCACTCTATCGTGTCTAGAACCATACTCTGTCATTATTTGAAATGTAAGACAGCGACGAGTTAATGAGGTAACTCCGAAAACTTCACATGAAATATACTCTTTTTCAGCTTTAGTATGATTATAAAGAAAGTCGCTGCTTAAATAAGCATGAAAAACAGGAATATTCGCATTTAAGTATGGCATTACTTAGTTTTACGCTTTTTTGCTGGTGCTTTGGACTCTTTATTTTTATTTTTAATAAACTCGTTCATATCTTCTACCTTCATAATATCTAAATTGGTAGTGATATGATCATAGAATTCAGGGAAACATTCTTTAAATAGCTTAAGATTAATAACTGTTGACTCCATAGAAGGTCTGGAAAAGGAAGAGTAAAGAGCTTTAACCGCTAGTTCATCGCCTTGTATAACTGCTTCGCGCAATTCTGGACATAAGAAAAGACCAAGGAAACAATCTTTAAAGCTATTGACTAACATTCCAATAGATAGTTCAAATTGTTTTTGATTTACGAAGAATGTTTCAACTGGAATATTCCAGCTAACCATTGCGTCATCACCGTAATCAATACTGATCTTAAGAGTTTTTTCTTTTATCTTGGACCAAATAACCTCACCAAGATAAGGCTGGCAAACAGCGAAAAATCCAGATAGTCTTTCTCTAATGTCCGCAGGAATCTCTGAATCAAATTGAGTATTGACTGCGATTTTAGTTAAATCGACAATAGCTTCTTTAAAGTTTTTACGAGTAACTTTCTTTTTCAAGACAGATTCAAAATCTTTCTTTACTTTAGAAAATTCTGTAAACAAAATTGTTTCTTGTTCTTTGTAAGTCATCATTATTGGATTTCCTTATTTGCTCATTAGCTTTTCCATCCAGTTTCAGATTGCTGAAAAGAGTGAAGGGTAATCATACAGTCGCAAACATAATCTTGCGTTGCAAGCCATCCGAGAACTCGCAACTTTTCAAGCCCAAAGCCAATATTCTTAACTTCCATTTCAAATCTTCTTGGAGTTTCGATTGGAAGACCTTCTTCGGATAATGTAATAAGAAGCATTAGTTTTGTATCATCGAGATCATTTGTGGAAATAATCGAGGCTTTATAAAGCGTAAGTTCTTGGATATTAAGATGCTTGCGCGACTTTTCTGTGAGGGCGAATGTAACTTCGTATTTCATGTTAAGAAATCTTTAATTTTTTGAATTGCTGTGGTTTTTTCAAGGAAAGCTTGTTGGACAAACTGCCGTTGATGTTTAAGTTCTTGCTCGTAGTTCAATGATGAAACATAATTTGTCAAGCCTTTTGACAATCTTTTTTCATCAATAATGATATTAGGAGATAAATTATACCCGCAGTTCTTAATAGTATTTTCGCATCCAGCGTCGAACAACATAACAACATCATTCATTAAAGACTCATAGAAACGATTCGCCAAGAAAGCGTAGTTTGAGTGAGTGTGTAGATCTTCAATGTAGATTGAGTATTTATATTTGCGTAAATCCTCTTCGTTCTTCTTCCAAGACAATTTTTCAACATAACTGCATTTGCAGTTGATCGCTTGGAATTTCTTAACATTCTTTGGTGAACAAGAAAGAGAAACGCCTTCTGTTAAAAACTTCTCGAAAGAAACTTGGCGATGCTTACGGTAAGTGCCATAGTAAATGATACCGTCCTTATCGGCAGGATTCGTCGGATTGCGCGTATCCATAATCAAAGAATTAAGATTCACGGTAAGCCACTCAACAATAAAGTCGTTTAGCTTTTTGCCCGCGATGTTTTTATTGAGAATCCAGTGGCGATAACCGCTACGAGGATTATTGCAGATCATGTCATACTTTAATCCATGATTAATTACGCCATAGCGAAGAAGCTGATTGTCTTCAATGTCATGGTCGTTAACTAGCCAAACATACCTCGCGTTTGGATTCTTCGTCAAAATTTCGCGGTAAGGAACATGAGGCATATACGGTGACGCATACGCGCAAATGATTACGTCGTACTGGTTGGCTAAGATTTGTGGCAATTTGTATTCGCCATCCAATAGGTCTGCGCCGAGTGCCTCGGCCAGAATCAAGCTGTTACGGCAATGAACGATTGATGTATCGTCAAACTCATTTGACAGCGGCTTTCTCTTGCTTGTGCTTTCGATGATTAAGATTTTCATTAAATTTTGCGAATTCGCCTTGTTCGTTTGAGTAGTAAATTTCTTTGAAAATTACATCGCCCAAAAGCTTTTGGCAGTGTTTGCAAGGTTTACCCATAGCTATTTTTTCGTTTCTGTCAATACGAAATGTAACTAAAGTATTTTTCGAGTGATCGACCTTGCCAGATTTAATGACGGCGCACGCTTCGGCATGGATGCCGCTTCCTTCAAAATAACCGTACTTTCTGTTTATCGGGTGAGACTTGTTTGAGTTTCTTCCGATAGAAACGACACGATTCTTGTGCAGTATAAAAGCAAAATGACGACACCGGATTCCAGTGTCGTCATAGATAATTAGATTTTTTGCTAGGTTTACGAGACGCTCAAACTTCATTAGAAGTTATATCTAATGCGGACTTCGCCGCCTGTGTCAAGGAATTTTGATGGCAATTTAGAATTTAAACGCTTGCCATTGCTTCCTTCAAACTTGAGTTTAACATCAACTTTGCTGATAGAGACTTTGGTTCCGAGTTCAAAAGTGTCCATGTTTTGACCTTTGTTAAAGGAATTGACATATTGACGACCTTTGCCAACTTCGGCATAAACCCAAGGATAAGCTACGCCAACGCGAGCTTCATGGGAATATGTTTGGGTATTCCAGTTAGTAGCGGAGGTGTTATTCTTGGACTCTAGATAAAATGGGATACCAGCGTGAGCTTTGGTAGCCAAAAGAGCTAGAGTTAACGAAACGATGAATAGTTTAATTTTGTTCATAATCATTATAATTATTACATTAACTTTAATTTTTTCTATAAATAAGTTTTAAAAACAATTCGCTTTCTTGATTAACTTCCTCGAAACCATAAGATTTAATTAATTTTAAATAAGAGTCGAATCTTTTGCGCTTTTTGAATACATGAACAGTGATTTCTCGGTATTTGGATATTTCTAAGTAATTCGTGAAGGCTTGTTTGATCTGTTCGGTTTGATGGATAACTTTGGGGTCAGAGAACATATAAGTGAACTCTGCTGAGATGCTAGTGGTTTCTCGGAATACTAATGCGCCAAAGATTTTGCCTTTGTCATTTTTAAACACACAAGACGTTCTAAAGTTATTTTGTAGGTTTAAAGATATTTCCTTAAAGAATAAAGAAGGCGAGGCAATCGTTGTTATACCAAATGAGGCTTGGGCTTTTACCGCTAATCTTAAAACGTCGGGTAAATCAGACAAACGCATTGGCATTACGGTAAATGCGTCTATTTTTATATGGTTTTTCTGACTCATGGGTGTAATATAATCTAAAGGTAAAAGGAAATGTCAAGGGAATCTAATCATAAAGCTAATTCGGAGTTATTTTCGCTGGAACCAACAGCGTTGTTGGAATTCTTCGTGATTTATTATGATTACGTTAATATGCCAGATGAGAAGCTTTACATTCATGGCGGCACTAATGGAATAAACGGCTCAATCTATTGGCAAGGAGAAGAATATGTACCTTTTCCTATACAAAGTTCAGGTTTTGAGAGTAAAGGCGATGGTTCTCTTCCTAGACCAAAGTTAATGGTATCTAATCAGGACTTTTTCATGTCCAACTTGATTAGAAGATACAACAATCTTGCTGGTGCCAAGATAGTTAGAAAAAGAGTATTCCTTAAGTTCTTGGATAACAGAAACTTTTCTGAACAGCGTAATCCTTATGGAACTGCCGATGCTAATGCTGGTTTAGAAGATCAAGTATTTTTCATTTTAAGAAAATCGAGCGAAAACAGAGCTGTTGTTGAATTTGAACTTAGCTCTCCACTTGAGTTAGAACACGTTACGTTTCCGAAACGTATCGTTATGGCTCGTTATTGCTCTTTTCATTACAGAGGTAACGGTTGTCGTTATATGGGTGCGCCAGTAGCTAATGAATACGACCAAAGATTATCTACGGTAATGGATTTACGAAATGGTATTCTTAAAAGAAAATACACTAATACTGTATTACCTCCTTTAGCTGGTGATCCAGCTGTTGATGTTCTTGAAGATTATCCAGATTTCTTTGTGACAGATTTACGCGATTCTATTTACGTTAATTCTTCGGAAGAAGTTTTGTCTGATGTTGTTGTTTCAGTGGCGACTCAAAAATGTTTTACTGAGTTTTATGGGTTTTTCAAAGTTGATCGCGGAGAAAATGGGAGCTATTCTTTTGGGGTTGATGTCGATGATTCGGCGGAAGTATATATTGATGGAGTTAAAGTAGCTTATAAATATGGAACAGGCTCAATGAGAAACGAGAATTTACCTAGTCTTTTTAACGTAGTTGTTTCTAGTCCAAATTTAGGAGTAGGCTACCACAATATTTTAATCAAACATTATAATTATTTAGGTGGAAATGGCCTTGATTTATATTATCAAACAGGAACTAATTTAGGAACAGCAACTTGGACAAAGATTCCAACTACTCGTTATTATTATGACGCGACAGATTCTGGAAAACTTTCTTCAGGACAAAAATTTACATTTGACGCTTCCTTAAATAAATCAGTTGGAAATGATAGAGCTACTTTATTATCAGCAAAGAATGAATTAAGATGGAAGAACAATGGAAATGCTTATAAAGTTGGTGATTTCGTATATAGAGAAACGAGCAATATAAAAGTTTCTAAAAGTGATATTAACGAAGTCCCAAATTGGGAGCCGCTTATGAAAGTTTACGTTTGTTTGAAAAACCATACATCAGCGCCTAATAAAGATCCATTCTTTAATAAAGAACATTGGGTTGCTGATCAATGCTCTAAAACTCTTACTGGATGCAAAATGAGATTTGGAAACGAAGGATCGCTTCCTTTTGGCGGGTTCCCCGGTACAGAAGAATACAGCATTAACGGACAATAATATGAAATCTATAATTGATCACGCAGCCACATCTGACCTTGAAGTTTGCGGATTCATCTGCATGGAAGATGGCAAAGTGGTAACTGAGCCAGCAAAAAATATCGCTATCTACGAAAATAACTTATTTGAGATTCACCCATTAGAGGTTGTAAAGAAAATCAGAAGCGGCAAGTTGATGGCAATCTATCATACTCATCCTTCATCTGGAGAAGAGGAATCTAAGTTTGATAAATTTAATTGCGAAAATTCTTGTGTTCCGTATCTAATCTATAGCAAGCAAACAGAGAAGTTTAATCTTTTAACGCCAAAGATTCCTCATGTTAGTAAAGAGTACATTAAAGTATTAAAGGAGATGTATGACTAATATATACTTGCATGGAGAATTGAGAAATCTTTACGGCGAACATTTTAAGCTGAACATTGAATCAGCGAAAGATACTTTTCGTGCAATCAATTCTAATAGAAAAGGTTTTATTACTACCGTTAAAAAATTAATGGGGAAAGGTGTTTATTATAGAATAATTATTGATGACGAAGTATTAAGTGATTCCAAAGAGCTGGGAATACAAAAAATCCCACAAGAAATACATATTGTTCCTGTGGTTTGGGGAGCTGGAAGTAACGGAGGAATGCAAATTTTATTAGCGGCGGTTCTAATTGCGACGAGTTTTATCGTTCCGACAAATTTTGCTTTTGCTATAAACGCTTTAAGAATGGTGGGAGCGGCTCTAGCTGTTCAAGGCGTTATGACGCTTTTGTATCCACCAGCAAAACCAGATTTTAATCAAGAAGTGTCTGCTGGTGGTAAATCTTATCTTTTCGGAAGCAAACCGGGCAACGCGTCTCAAGGCCAAGCTGTTCCAGTTGGATATGGCAGATTACTAATTCAATCTTCTCAAATAAGCGCAACAGCTAACCATTATCCATTAGCAACAGACATTAAAAAATTAATGGCTCCTACTGATATGCCAGTAAGCGATTATACCGAAATTATCGCTAATGACGAAGCTCCTTCTCCTTATGGGTTAAGCGTAGATGGATTCTCTACAAACCAAGCTACAGACCTAGGAGACAGTCAAATCTTCTCTTCTATCAATTTAGTTAATTCTTATATTAATATACTTACAACTAGCGTGGGCAAAGTAGCGAGTGATCCTGTTGAAGTTGTTGTGAAAACCAATGGAGAAGTAGTATCAAATCCAAATTTAGATACATACGATCAAGATATTAGTTACGAATGGAAAGAGATTTCTGCAACTACGCCCGGTGCTATTAAGATGGAAACTGCGTACGCTTTCAATGATGGATTAGTCTATCGTTCTTATGATCCATTATCATTTAGATTAAAAACAAATTTAGGAACAGGAGATTTAAATACTCAGCCAAATTATTTCAATGTTTATGAAAGCGGGTCGTTAGTAAAATGGGGTCCAACTGAATTTAATGATTTATCTATTGGAGATTGGGATAAAGATTACCTATTCAAGAAAAAAGAATTAACAAATTATCAAGATCGTTATTTCTCTGCCGTAAGAGATTCGATGGGTAGAGCTGCGATTAGCGGAGCCTCTAGAGCTGGAAGCGTAGTGACGGTAACTACGCAAAACTCTCATGGATTTTTGAATAATATCAACGTCGATTTATTTGAATTAATAGGAACTGGAACAAATACCTCCTATGCTAACGGAACGCATTTGATATCTGTTACAGGAACAGGAACAGGACAAACTAATTTTACATTTAGTATTTCTGGTGCAAGCGGATCTGAAGTATATTCGACATCAACAGGTTCTTATGCTGTAGCTACAGAACAGATAGCTCCTTTAAGCGGATCAACAGTAATTACTGGATTTTGGTCAGAAATACAAAACCCATCCAGTCAATATATATACAAAGCTTTAAAAATAAATACTGGAGTCATTCCATCTTTAGATCCTACAGGATGGAGCTTGGTGACATCTCCTTTAGCAGAAACAGGGTTTGACGCGTTAACTAATAGTTTTCCTGCATTTTCAACACAAGGTATTTATGTTGGAGACGTTAATCAAACAAATCTTCAAACTATAATTAACTCTGATGTAGATAGAAACTCAGTAGATAACTATATGATGGAGTTTTATGGTTACTTATATGTAGAAATGAATCAAGATAAAGTTATTGACATTGTCGATGCACAATCAGGAGTAACTTACGAAATAACAAAAATAGGATCAACTGGTCAATGGGCAACTATCGGATTAACTGGATCAGGAAGTGCGCCGATTATGCCTGAACTTGGAATGACTTTTGTTAAAAATGCAACAGCAGCTTTGACAGCAAGCAATGGAAAAGTTTATCCTGTAAGAAAATTTAACTTTAAAGTAGATTCTGATGATGCTGGCGATCTTCATATAGACGGACAGTTAGCTAGCTCGTATTACAATTCGCATGGATTTGCTTTAAATAATGTTCCAGCTCCAGCAATCGCGGATATACCATCGACAACAACTGAAATAATGTTAACCGCAGGTTTCCATAGTTTAAATGCTAGATTCCAAGATGGAATTGGTTCTGACGGATTGAGTATTTATTATAGATCAAAACTTGATGGAGAGTCGTATTCACAATACGAAGTATTACCGTCTTCCGTTTTAAAGCATAGATCTTATAATGATTTGTCTCAAAAGAAAAATGTTAAATTCTCAAACAAGAGGACTTTGATTGCGGCTTCTTCTATGGTGGCTGGTAAAAAATATAAAATTGTTACATTAGGAAGCGTTAACTGGAGTTCTATAGGAGCGAGTTCTCCAGCAATAGGAAGCGTATTTTACAGAAACAATACAGCGATAACTGGTTCTGGAGGATATGTATTTGAAGATTTGTTTAGTTATTCTCAGTATTCTTCTGCTGAATTTAACCGATTAGTTAGATTCACGGCTGAAAGACCAAGCTCTGATTTATCTACATCTGCAAAATCTGGTTTGTCAATATATAAAGCAAAGTGGCAATGTATCGCTAAAATCGGAACATCTAAAACCATCTATTCTTCGCCAGTAAAAATAGATGTAAAGTTCTTAAATTCCAATACTCAAAAATCATTACAGTCTTCTGTAAGCGATTCCAGACTGATAGGCGAATAATACATGAAAATACTTAATCCATATAGATTTTTCAAAGGAGCATTTGGCTCTGGAACTGACGCCGCCACTCCAAAATTAATACCGCCCCGCGAACAAAACGGTCTTTTAAAATCAATATCTATATTTGAGTGTGTTGATTTGCTTTGCGAAGGTCCAATTTATGGATTGGTTGATCAATTTGGCAAAAAAATATATGGTTTAGATATGCTAAAAGGAATTTATTTGAACGATACTCCTGTTATGAATTATAAAGGAGAGTATAATTACAGAAATGTAATGATGGAAATCAACTTTGGAACTGAAAATCAAAAACCGTTAAATAATTTCAAAAAAGTATATATAGCTCGTCCAGCTAATTTTAAGTTACTAGGCCCAATCTCTAATACAGATACAGGAGCTGAAGCTGCTTTGAACAATAGACCAGGTGGTAATTTCGTTAATTGGGCAAAAAGTAGTGATGGCTGGCCTAGCGAAAACCAAGATCCTTTTGTATTTATTCATAAGATAAAGAATAAAGACGTTAAGAAGTTAAAAATTAGCTTATTAATAGAGCAGTTATTCGATACAGTGAGCGAGGGGAACGATACAAACGGAGGATTGGGCACAAATAAAGCTACTAATTTAGAAATAAATATTAAATTTGGATTAGATGGCGGACTTATTCTTGGTAATAGAAATATAGTTATCAATGGTTTTGTCAATTCTCCATACGGATTAATGATCGGAGACGGCTCAAGCATGGGTGTTGGAGGAAGTCTTAATAGAAATATCGGAGTTGGAACTATGTCAGGAAATGATGGAAATGGACCATCAGCGGGTGGTTCATTACCTAACGATACCACAAGAAATTATTGGGATGATTATTTAAGAGATCAATGGAAAGTAGGAGAACCGTAATATGTCTATTCAAAAAACACAAGCAGAGGTTGTAGCGTTAGGAATTAGCCCAAGAAATTATTCAGCTATACTATCTACTATATATGATTTAAACGATAAAGCGGTAAGCAATTATGTTCCAACAGCTCCAAATACTATTGTATATACAAATTCTGTTGTTGGAGACGGAGCTTCATATAAAACGTTTAATGCGTTAGCTGCAAACTCATTTGTTAAAGGAAGTTCTATAACTGTTTCAGGAAGAGCTAGTTATTTTATTTATAGTGGATATACAACTATTTCTCAAAAAGCTGCTATTAAAGTAGTCGCTGAAATTGATTTCGGTCGTTCTTCGTCCACTTATCAAACTTATACTTGGGAAATGTTGGCGAGTGAAATTGTTACTGAAGGAAATAATGTAGGAACATTTTCTTTTCAAATACCATCCGAAATTACCAGTAAGCTAGCAGTAGCAGACGATCATTATTTAGCTATTTGGGCTACATCGCCAGACAATGCGTTTGTAAAATTAACGGCAAGTGGAACTACTAATAATGCAAGAAAATTTGCAATAACAGCATCTTAAAAATATAATAATTTATGTCAGACGATCCAAACGAACCACAATCGACCGAGACAAGCCCAATTACACAGAATGAAATGCTATCTGCTGACATTGTGCTGCCTCCGTCTGTAAACGGAAGAGATCGTTTCATTTTGATAGAAAAGAAATCGCCAGAAACTATTAATCCTTTGGTCAAAAGAGAAGTTAGCGTAGAAGCTGTAATTGAAGTTATAGATAGAAATTTCTCTTATCCAATGGCCGCTCACGTTGGATTAAAATTTGATTCTAGAACGTTTTCTAGTATTCCTTCAAAAAAGTTTGATGTCAAAATGAAGAAGGTTAAAGTTCCTTCTAATTATTATCCGACAGGAGGCAACGGTTTAGATAGAAGATATGTTTATCCAAATCCCGATTATGACGCAGACCCAAATACATTAGACGTTGTATTTATGGTTGATCAAAATATGAATTTTGCAACCAGAGCTTTATTAAAAAGAAACTTAAAAGATATAATTTCTAAATTAATTTCTGGATATAAATACACAAGAGCTTCTATCTGGCAAACATCGAACGGAACCAACACGACAATTAACGAAAAAACAGGAGATATAATTAATAACTTTACCTTTTTTTCAGATGATGGAGCGTTCTTTGAAATTGAAACTCCTGATTCTGATGGGGCAAATAATACAAATCTTTACAAAAAATTGTTCGATGCTTTAAGCTCAACTCAAATTTCTACAAATCCAGATGAAACTATTATTGCTAATTACTTTTTAAGAAAAACTCAATTTAGTATTACAGATACAGTAGGACAATCGAGCGAAGGATCAACTTTAAAACACGTTTGGGAAAATACTGTTAGAAAGGTTATTTATTTTTCTGGATCAACTCCAGAAACAATGAGCGAAAATACTTATGATACGCTGTTATCTCATGCAAGAGAAAGCTGCATTAATATTTATTACTTTCATAACGATTCAGATTTTTCTGGCACAAGAACTTTAAGAGAACTCGCGGAGGACACAGGAGGAGCAAAGTTCTGTATGCTTCATGATTCAGACGTTAAATTAACTCAGTTCTGTGACAATAACTTTTACGACAGTAATAAGATATACTATGGAGATTGGGACGGAACATTTAAGATCGCTTGGACAGATAATCCTGCTTGGGTATTGTATGACATTATTACTGATCCTAACTATGGATTAGGTAATTATATTGATTCTAAAGCCGTAGATAAGTGGACTCTTTATGATATTGGTCGTTATTGTGATTGCGTTGATGATGACGGAAGATTTAGAGGAGTTCCAGATGGCAAAGGCGGATTAGAGCCAAGATACACTTGTAACATTATCTTCTACAACAAAGATGAAGCTTACAATGTATTGAAAGATATTTCTGCTGTATTTAAAGGCATCTTGTATTGGACGACAGAAGGCTTTTCATTCTTTGCTGATATGCCGAAACAAGCTGTAATGCAGTTCGCCAATTCTTCAGTAAAAGATGGAGTTTTTAATTACGAAGATACTGCTAAAAATTTACGTTACACATGTGTAGAAATTACTTATAACGATAGATATGATTTTTACAAACCAAAAGTAGAATACGTCGAAGATTCGGAAGGTATAGTCAAATATGGATTAAATCCGTTTAAAGTTAATGCCGCTGGATGCACCTCTAGATCAGAAGCGAAGCGCATAGGAAGATACGTTATGTCAACTTCTATGCACGAATCAGAAGTAGTAAACTTTACCGCAGGTATAGAAGGCTCTTATCTCCAAATCGGAGATTTATTTACGATAAGCGACGAAATTAAAAATGTCGCAAGAACGTTTGGAAGAATTCTCGATGTAGATTCAGCTAACAAAACAATCAAAATTGATGGTGAGTTCCAACAAGGATTATCTTCTGGTATATTTGTTCACATTCCATCTGGAAATTATAAAGTATCTGATTTAAATGCGCTTAATGATTCTGATGGTAATTTTACTGGAACTTTAGAAAACATCAGAGCTAGACGCCAAAGTCAATTAAAACAATTAAATATTAAACAAGTCCAAGATGATACATACGGATGCACTTTGACTGTTACTGGTAATTTCTTAATGGATTCTGTAATTACAGACGTTCATTTGGAAGAAGGAAGACTTTCTGGTGCTGTTACAACTGGAGATAGCGTTTTAACAGGAATCGTTTACAGATTTCCAGAAAATACAATAGCTGATGGAAATCCAACTTGGGACACTTTATCTTATCAACAAGTAACTGGAGTATTTAATGAAGTTGGGCTTGATGTTGACTTAATTGGAGAAGCTGGAACAGGTCAATTAATTGCTCCTGTGTCAAATAACTGGCTGGGCAAAATAGACTATAAGCTTAATGGATCGAATTCATTCTTTTATGCAAATGGCTCCGCTCAAGTAGAAGTAAATACTAATGCTGTCGCTATTGCAGAAATATCTGCTACTAATGGTTCTAGAATTAACTCTGCAACAGTATCTAATTTAGATGATGTATGGGGTTCTTCTATATATACATCTGCGGTAACTGGCAATGTAATAGCTATATTCACAAGAGGTCCGGTTGTTAGTAATTCATACGCCGCTTCTAACGCTAATTGGAAAAATCTTGCAGCAACAGAGGTATTCAAAATTGGTAAAAATATATCTGCAACTTCGACTTCTTTCGGATATGCGGCTGCATTTGTCAAAGGTGGATACAGAATTATTGAAAGAGCTTCTAAAAATTTGAGTGATCAAGGAAGTTTGACGTTCTATTATAGAGATTTGTTAGCTTTAAGTAAGCTGCGCCCATACTACACAATCTCTCAGGCTGACATTGGAAATAATCAAGCAACGAATCTTAAAGATTGGACATTTGATTTCGCATACAAAGTTGGAGACAGAGTAAAGAATAATGGAAATGTTTATTTGTGTGTTCAAGATCATAAATCGCCAACTACATTTGAAGTTGGGAATAAATGGACTGCTGGAAATTCTTTAGGATATTCAACATACGGATTCCCAAAAAACTTTTATGTAAAACAAAGTGGTCAAAAAATACCGATCACAACAGAATTAACAACTGCTCATATTACTGGAACATTCCTTTCTTTAGGTATAAATAAAATTCATGTTGGAGCAGGACCACTTGGAGAAAGTAATTTAGCTACGCTAGCGGAAGGTTCCGGTTTAGGTTATAGCGGATTAGTATATGGAACTGGTTATCCTATTGGTTATTATAATTTAAACGTAGATACATCAGCCAGAAACTTAGATTTACTTTCAGCTGGAAGCAGTTATGTGTTAAGTGGTTCAGGAGTTGAACCTAAATATTACAAAACTATCGCTACAAAAGAAGAAGAGGCTAATCAGTATGCTATTGTTGGATTGCAGTATATGCCAGACAAAGAAAACTTTGTAGAGAGAGAAATTGCGGATAATTCACCAAGCCAATACGTTACTTCGCCTTATGATAAAATCATAAAGCCAGATCCAGTATCAGCTATCACAAATACAGGTATATACGGAGGAACTGGATTAGATGTTACTTGGCAGCAAGTAACAAGTACACCAATTAACGGTTATAAAATATATGTAAGCAGACCAGACTATTCAAATACTAACGATTCTGCTTTAACCGAGTTTTTCGCAGTACCATCTGGGACTAACAAGGTTACTATCCCAATTAATCAAAAATGGGGACAATACGATATTGATGTTTATAGTCAAGGAATTACTCCTTACAAATTTTTGTCTGATGGCGCTGCGTCAATCGCTATTCAAGTTTTACCAAATCCAACATTGCAGATTGGTGGAACAACGGTTAATTCTGTATTGGTTAGTGGAATTAAATTAGATACAGCTGATACAGATAGCTTAAGATATAATATTGGTTACAAATCTTCTGATTCCTGCTTTACTGGCGTTGGCGTAGGAAACTTTACATCAGCCGATTTAACATTTAGATGGAAGTATATTGATCCTACAGGCGGAATAATTTCTAACATTGATCAGATGAGGCGCAATCCTTTTATCGAGTTTCCTCCAAAAGTAACTTTGGAAATCATCAATGAAGGTGGCGCGGTTTTAGAGACTGTAAAACAATACCAAGGATTTTCTTACAGAATAGATGAAAATGCTAATAAGAAATTAGTGAGCAAGGAGCAAAGTAACTATCAAAACGTACAAGCTTCTAGAAACTTAGGATTGAGAATCAAAATCGAAGATACCAATGGTAAATCTTTTACTGGAATTTATCAAGCGACAAACATTCCTCCTTCGTATAAAGAAATTGAAGTTATCGACTCTTACCAAGATTCGCCGTATCAAATTCTTTCTGGTATTTATGGAAATCAATCCTACCAAAGATTAGCTGTATGGTGCAGTGGCGCAAATAATATCGTTACTGGCTCTGGATTAAGAGATAGTGCTGGCGCTATGCTTAGAAGTGAAGACGAGAGAGATGTTTCTTATGGAGATATAGTATCTGCATTTTTAAGAGCGACAGGATTTAATGGAATTGAAGAAGGAGCAATTCCTTCTGTTGCTGGAATTACTATCAATTACAGAGGTGATGGAGATCCAGACTACGAGGCTTATGTCAATCTATATGGAGACTTACTGGACTTTTATAATAAGAATGTTGATAAATCAAAATCTAAAGAAAGTTTTGGATTAGAGCATTATACAGCTTATGGAATAAATGAAGGAAGAGAGGTGCCGAAAACCAAAAACAATCCAATGGGAATTGCTGATTTAGACGCTGTGCCTACTGGCAAAATAGGATTCTCTGGAATTGCTATGACAGTTTTACCAGAAAAAGTTTCTTTTAACAAGATTGTATTTAACTGTTCTTCACCTTTGTCAAATAAAGATGTTTATAAAGTGGATATATACACGGGAGATGTATCAGGTTTCGTTCCAGACGTATCGAAGAAAACGAACTATCATAGAGAGTATCTAATGACTGATACCAGAAGATTGCTTAACATCATAGAATTGAGCGACGAATCAATAAAGAGATCAACAGACTATTACTATAAATTCTTACCTTACGATGATTTTGGCAGCGGTATCATGTCTGCTGTTTGTAGCGGTTATTTAGTTAACGAAGAGAGAGAAGCTATAACTAAATCTTATAAGAAGAAAACACTTAACGGAAACGCTGACGAAGGAGAAATCAGTGCAGCTGATATGACCGAAGATATTAGATACAAAATAGTATCATTAGGCACAATCAACTGGAACGGAATTGGGCTTAATGCAGCTACAGTAGCAGAAATAAACGTAGAATTTGTTTACAACGGAGAAACTATAACAGGAAGCAACGGCGTAGTTCAAAGAATAGAAAAACCTGAAATCATCGCACCAGCAGAAATGGACATACTCCATGTTTTTAATACAAACAGTAATTCTACTGTAGTTGTCCCAGAAGATGTTGTTGAAGGGTCGTCGTTAAATTTCGTGAACATTGGAGAACACGATATTTACGTCAACAATCCAGACGGAGATACAGCTAATGGTGAAAACATAACTGTATTGAAGCCTAACGAAAGAGTCGAATTATTTAAAATAAATGGACTCTGGATTGATCCAAGAGGCGATAATCTTTACTTAGATTAAAGCTTAATATCGAAAACAGATTCGTCCATCTTGTTATCTACGCCTTTAACGTAGGACGAGATTTCTGTTTCTTGAGGCGCGACTTGAATCTTCTTGCTGTCATAGAAGCTATTCAACCATCCAGAAAGAGGATTAGCTTTAACATTATAGATTTTCTTGTAACCCATAGAAGTTAAACGGTTATCAGCAAGCCATTCAACGTAGTTCTTAAGCGAATCAGAGGTTAAACCAATCAAGCTGCCGCGAGAGAAAAGGTAATCGGCCCATTCTTTTTCTGCGTCCACCGCCATACGATAAGCTTCGTAAACACGGTCTTCATTGTTCTTGGTTATTTCTTGAAAGCCTTCTTTTGGATTGTCGCGGAGAATTTTAAAGATATTCTGCGTGATAGCGACATGAAGATTTTCGTCTCTAGAGATCAGATTAATAATCTTTGCGTTCCCTTCCATCTTGCCGCGATATCCGAAATAGAACGAGCAAGCGAACGAGACATAGAAGGTAAGACCTTCGGTGATTTGGGTAGCCAACAAAGCATCAAAGATCTGCTGTTTAGGATCGCTGCTCTTAGTATTCAAGAGCGCGTCATATCGGCTAGAAATAGCTTCTGCGCGTTTAACAATCTCTTTATCTTCTAAGATAGAATCAAAGAACTTAGTAGCATCAGGATGTACATTTTGGAGAATGTAAGTATAGCTATTGCTATGAATAGTTTCAAAGAAAGACCATACATTCATGCAAATTTCAAGCTCTGGATTGCTAACGTAATCAGCAAGAGAGTTGATGCTGCGCGAAAGCATAGAGTCAGTCATCGTTTGAAAACGAAGGTTGCTATCAAAAACGAAACGTTCTTCTGGAGACAAGTTCTTGTAATCAGCAGAATCTTTAGTAAGATTAACCTCTTGTGGCCGCCAAAAGAAGTTCATCTGTTGATCATAAAGATCATAGAACTTTGGATACTTCAAGCGGTCATAACGCTGAATAGCTAAATCTTCGCCAAGAAAGATCGGCTGTTTAAGAGAATCTGTGTTTATGGTGTTTAATACTGTTTTCATTTTTTATAAGGCGCAAGCTCCACTAGAGCAGTTATCTACTTCTTCTACTTCTGGTTCTAATTCTGTTTTTTTAACTTCTGTCGCTGAACCAAGTACGGTTTGTGTATCGCCGTCAAATGTGTTTGTATAGTAAAGATTTTTAATACCATACTTATAAGCCAACAGGATATCACGAACAAGATCGGTTTGTGGCGGAACTTTGTTTGGATAATTCGCTGTATTGTAATACAAGTTTGTTGACATACTCATATCTACGAATTTTTGAATGGCAGCAGCTATTTTAAGATAGCCATCGTTGCTTGGCATTTCAGAAGCGATAGTGTAATGCTGTTTGTACTCTTTAATATTCGGTACAACGACAGAGATAACACCAGCTTTTGAACGTTTAAACGAGATTAGAGAGCGAGGAGGTTCAATGCCGTTTGTTGAAGACTGAATTACAGAACTAGATTCGACAGGCATAATCGCCGTCAAAGTGCTGTGACGCATACCGTGTTGAGCGATTTCTTTGCGAAGACCTTCCCAATCAAAATGGAGTTTTTCTGTAACGAACTCATCAACGTTCTTGCAGTAAGTATCTATCGGCAAAATACCTTGAGAGAATTTGGTCAAATGGAACTTTTCGCACTTACCCTTTTCTTTAGCGACTTCAACAGAAGCTTTGATAAGATTATAGCTCACAGATTCCATAAGCGCGGCTACCTTATTAGGAGCTTGCTTATCAAAATACTTCATTTGACGCTCGGCCAACCAAGCGGCCAAATTGGTAACACCAACACCAAGGCTGCGACGTTTCTTAGCAAAGTTTTCAGCAGCAGGAACAAAATAATTTTGATGGTCGATCAACTCTTCAAGCATACGGACAATAACGTCGCATACTGATTCCATTTCATCTTCTGAGATTTCTAGAAGATTGACGGCAGAAAGGATACAAACTCCGATTTCGCCATCTTTATCATTAACATCTTTGATTGCAGTTAAAGGATGGTTAACTTCCAAACAGAGATTAGCAGTATCAACTTGTTCAGTCCAAGAACCATGAGAGTTAGCATGGTCAACATTCATCAAATAAATGCGCCCAGTCTCAACACGCTCTTTAGAGAACAGGAAAAGAAGCTCTCTGGCATTAACTACCTTTTTAAATTTAATTTTATTATTGTTTTCTGCTGCTTCGTAAAGCTCTTTGAAACCTTCCATACCAAAGTTATTCCATAGTTCAGGAACTTCATGGTAAGAGAATAAGGTCACTGTCTTGTTAGACATGGCGCGATCATAGAACAAACGATCAAAACCAATGCAGTAGTCGAGCTTACGGACACGATTGTCGTCTGTGCCAGCGTTGTTCTTTAAAACCATAATGTCTTCAATGTCGTGGTGGAACCACGCAACATTAACAGTCGCAGATCCGCCACGGATGCCATTTTGATGGCAAGACTTAACGGTGGACTCAAACATCTTCAAGAACGGAATTGGGCCAGTATGACTGACCATGCCGCCTTTAACTGGGCTGTTTACGGCGCGAATACGGCTGATATTCATGCCAATGCCGTATCGGTTGGCAGTAGCTAGACCAACAGCGGTATTATTGCCGAAAATCGAATCTAATGTATCGTCAACAGTGAACAAAGCACACGAAGCGTAAGACTTTAAAGTTGTGCGAACGCCCGCCATAATTGGCGTAGGAAGATTGATCTTGTGTTGGCTAAAATAATTGTAGGCGCGTTTAACGTACTGGAGTCTGTTTGAGCTATAATTCTTAAACAGAGTCATAGCAATAAGCATATAAGCAAATTGCGGTGTTTCGTAGATTTTCTTTGTAGTGCGGTTTTGAACTAAGTATTTCTCGCACAACTGTTTAATACCAGCATAAGTGAACGAAAAATCACGGTCATGTTTTAAATACTCGTCAATCTTATGGAACTCTCTTTCATCGTACCACTTAAGAATCTCGGCATCATAAATACCCGAATTAATGTTTTCCTTTACAAAATCAATAAGCTTTGGCGCGTTTCTGCCGCCCCAAACTTCTTTACGAAGCTGATAGCTTTGCAAACGAGAAGCAACGTATTGATACTGAGGTTTTTCCTCAGAAATAAGATTAGCGGCAGACTCGATCAAAGTGTTGTGAACATCTTTAGAAGATATTCCATCAAAGAAAGATAAGTTAGCATTAATTCCTACTTCTTCAAGAGAAGTGTCGCTAATACCTTCACAAGCCCAAGCTAAAACTTTATTAATTTTGTCAGCATCGAATTTTTCAACTTCGCCGCTTCTTTTCTTTACATTCATTAATTTTTTCATATTGAAACCAAAATAGGTAAGATAATTTACAGGTTAAACAGACGTTAATTTTAAACAAAATCCTTTAAGAAACTATTTGTAGTTCTTAACGAAATTGAGTGTATCCACATTGAATCCATTGTTCATATAAAACATTTGGACTCTAGGATCGCCGCCATGACTAATGTAGGAGCAGTTTAAGAAGTCAAGGCTTTTTTGCTGAATAAATTCTTCTACGGCAGAAATTACCTTAATGCCGTCGAGAGAAGACTTTCCACAAGTAACCCAAATGATTTCTTGCACACCTTTCCTACCGCTAACCCAATCAGAGCTAACTACACCAGCAAAGATTGAGTTGGGTTTTCCGTCTCTAAAATAAACAAAGAAAACAGCGTCATCCTTGAGGGTGAGCAAAGCGGTAACTAGTCTATCTTTTAGGTAGTCTAAATTCCACTCTGCTCCCCAATGTTTTTGAGTTTTGCAGATGTTTTGTATCCGCTCGGTCAAAGACATTTCATCAAGAATAGCTTTAAGCTCAGAAGCTTTAACGATTCTCTTGACCATATTAGACAAACTTAATTAAAGCGCGAGCTTCTTTAACTGGAATATCAGTCCAAGTTTTCCATTTAGAGGCTTCTTCGTTACGGTATGTTTCAGATTTCCAAAGACTGCGTAGAAAATCTTTAAAGCTTTCAAACTCATCTCCACCAGAATTATGTTCAGAGTCTCTGAATTTATTCTTTAAAACTCCTTGAGGAGTAATATCGCTTGAATGGTCGCTTGCGGCGATTACTTTACCAGAACCTTTCTTGTCGATTTCGTCTTCGCCGACGATATGAATACCAAGATAATTGCGGACAGCGCGAACAAAAGCTCGATTGGCTGCAATAGTTTCTAGGAACTTTTGACCAAAACCATCAGTGTTTTCAGAAGTGGCGTTAGCAACATCCATAGAAGAACAAGCTTCCCAGCTATCTTCACCAGCAATTTGATTGGTGCTTTCAAAATTAGAAATCCAATCTACGGAGCACACAGCAACTACATAATCTTTTTCAAGTTTAGGAAAAGTATATGAAATCCTGCTGTAGCCACGAAGTTTAGCGACTTCTTTAATTCCCGAAAGTTTGATCAGAAGCTTATTATCTTCCAGCCCTTCGATAGAATCTGGAACTGGTTTACCAAAACGTTCAAACGAGCCTCTATTTGGATAGAGATGCGCTGGTTTGACCATAGCTCGCCAGTTTACGGAGCCATCTTGATTGAAAATATAATCTACGTTTTTTAACAACCCTCGTTCGTCACGATTGGTCGGCTTGTCGAATGGTTTTGTGTTTGAGTCGTTCATCTTTTATAATGTGGAAGTGTTCTAATTCCTCCCAGAAGACAGGATCATCTACGACTTTTGCCAATCTGTCAAGCTTTGGTTGATTGCTTTTCCAAGCTAACTTACTGGCGAAAACTTTTTCTTCTGAAAGGATTATCTTTTCAGAGGAAAACAAACACGTTTCATCTATCATGTCAATAGCTTTTGCGGATTTTTTATCGAAAGTTTCGTCTTTCTCTAGACCAAAATCAAAGAATTTTTCGGCCAACGTTCCCCAATTATCGCCATCTTTAGCGATTAAATCAATTTTAATTCCAAGTGATTTAACGTCCTTGAGGTATTCAAGCGTAATTGTATCGTTAGCGATAACCGTGATACCGTGAACCTTAGATTTGATAGCGTCGATAACTTTAATAGGAATTTCTTTATCGGTAATGATGTTAAGAAAGCTTATCGAAGCCAAGCGAACAAGATTAGCTTCAGAATAATGGTAATCCATTCTGATGTTGCAAATTTTATCTTTAATTACGGCTGGAGCCATCAAAGAATCAGGAACGATCTCAATCGTAGGCTTATGATACAAGTCGCCAATATGCAAGGTCTTTACTTTATCTAGGTCATTTTCAATGCCAAGTTGATTTAAAGCCGCTCTAGCTACCACCTCTGGCATGAACGTGTTAATCTTCTTCTTTTCTTCTGTAAGCGAAAAGGATGGCTTGCCTTGAGTCTTCCAGTCAACTTCAAGCAAGGTTTGGTTCGCTGGGTCGCCCCAAAACGGTTTGCAGTTCTGGGCGTAGCAGTAAGGATACATTGCCACGATCTTTGTATTGAAATGACCCGCAAAGTGAGCCGACAAACTATCAATACCAAGATAAAGAGAAGCGTTCTTAATCAGATAAGCTAATTGAGATAAAGAAGTTTTGCCTCTCAAGTCCATATCGACTGCGCCTACCGATTGATCTGATTCAATTCCAACGTGAATGATTTTGTAATCAGTTGTGTATTCTTTGATGTGAGAAAATACCTTTGTCCAGTAATCGTACTGACGAGAATTACCTTTACCGCTTGTTTGGAAAACGATATACTTATCAACAGCTAAAGGATAATAAGCTTCGTTAACAGTAGGTTTATCAATATAAACGCCGCAAGATAGTGCGTAACGATTAAGTAAGTGCATGGCTAGAAAGAAGATTAAATTGGATTTTGTCTATACCATTATGTTGGTAATCGTAATTTTTTTGAGTTCCCAAATGCGGCAGGAATGTAATGTCGAAATAACCTTCGCCTTTAGCGTGACCTTCCATAGTCAACAGGTTCTCCATTGCAGGGCTAAACTGTAAAACTTTATGGATATGAGGATTGCCGTTAAGCAGCTCGTTAAATTCTGGCTTTGTAGCAAAGTAGATATTGTATTCAGGATATACTTCCTTAATCGAAGGAAGCAAAGAAGTGCTCATGAAAACATCGCCAGCACTTTGTGGCATAACGAATAAGATTCGACGACCGAGATCATCTTTGTCAAGTAAGTCGGACAATTCAATTTTACTGTTTTGCTGATTCTCTTTGGCTCCAACATTTCTAAAATAAGATAAGATTTGATCTCTGGTTACTCCTTTGTTTAGTTGAGAAATCCAAGTTTTAAGACCATCATCATTCTCATCAACTGTCATTCTAAGAATGTTTTTGTATAAGTCGATAACCCAAGCTACGTTGTCTTCTGTATCGAGAGGAATATGGTTTGGATTACGCGGAACAAAGTCGTCCTCAAAATTCCATTCAACAGTTGTGGAGTTGTCGATAATTTCTTCTAATTGTTTGCCAATAACCTCCGCAGAAAGATTCTCGATAACAAACTTTCTAGCTTTCTTACCCATCACAAGACGTTTTTCGAGAGGCATCTTGTAAACTCGTTCAATTTTCTCAGCAATAGACTCAGGAAGTGTGGTCGCTTTGATGAAATTAGTGCCCGGTTCGTAGTACGGCTTCCAAGTAAGAGGCATACCACCACTTTCTTCGGTAGAAAAGTCTTCTCCGCATGAATAATTGGTGACCAAAGTGATCAAGCCAGTTAGTTTAGCCTCAGTAACAGGAATTTCTTGACCACCAC
>Ga0209296_1000104_pt1 | contig 67873 bp, 98 predicted proteins | sample S_130206_EF_Meta_FD_187319 | JGI IMG/M metagenome (GOLD analysis project Ga0209296, IMG submission 187319) | Freshwater microbial communities from Lake Simoncouche, Canada to study carbon cycling - S_130206_EF_MetaG (SPAdes) (version 2) | ecosystem: Environmental > Aquatic > Freshwater > Lake ...
CAAATATCTCTACAACCTCACGTTGAGTACACCTAAAATTTATTATGGAACTTCCGTTCTTAGAGTTATTAAGAACCTTTATGCATTGCTCACTTAGTTTTTGACTAGGGAGGTTTGCAATTCTCTCTAATAACCTAATATCTATCGTTTTATCCATTAAATGTTTTACCTATATGTAAAACACAAAGGTAACTATAATTTTATATAAACAAATATAAATATAATCTTTGCAAGAGAAAAAAACATTAATACAATAAACATTATGGAAGAAAGAGTATTAGACGCAATGGAGCAGTTGCGCCATGACGAGCTAAACGCAGCACTAGGTGGTGCGAAGAAGCAAGAAGAACAAGATGCAGCAACTGAGTTATTAAACTCACAGAACGCAGAAGCAGAACAAAAAAGATTAGACGCAGTAGCAGCTGAAAACTCAGAAGAAAATAAAACTGAAGGGGCAGAAGCAGAAGTCGTAGAATTATCGTTCATTGAAAAATTAAATACAGACCCAGCAGTAGAAGCTACTGAAACTGAAAATGTACCTGAATCTATCAAAGCTCAATTAGAGGCTTACGAAGCACTAAAGAAGCAAGTAGAAGAGCAGGAGAACTCAGACGTAGCTAAACTATTAAAGAGTGGGTTAACATTGCAACAAATTGCAGACGGCATAAAGAAGATAGATTACTCTAGCCACTCTATAGAAGACTTAATAAAGTTAGAATTAGAGAAGGAAGGAATAACAGGAGACGACTTAGAAACAGCTTTAGACGAAGAAGTTTCTAATTATAACTCACTATCAATATTAGCAAGAGCAAAGTATGATTCAGCCCTAAAGGCTAATTACAAATCAGAGGTTGTAGTTGACGATGCAATAAAGCTATTAAACGACAAACTAAATGAGAATGCTAGTGTATTAGACCCTAAACAAAAACAATTAGCGATTGAGGCAATGGCTAAAGAAGACTTAGGAGCTGTAGACCAAGTATTTGATACTTTAAGAAAGCAGAACTACGAAGTTAATAACGATGTAGTAGCAGCCATAAAAGAAAGATATAACCCTATAATGGCTGAGTTATATGTAACAAAAGAAGGTGGTTTTGACGTAAAGAAATTTATTGAAGAGAGCTATACTTTGAAGTATCATAAACAAGAAAAAGAATCGGCAGTAGCAGCCGCAGAGAAAAGAGCCTATGAGAAGGCTAAAAGAGAATTTGCTAACCCCGATATGAGTAGTAGAGGTGGAGGAGCAGCAGGAACTGGTAAATCAGTTGAACAACAACTTGAAGAACAGGAACTAAAAAGATTAAAAGGAAAATAACAATAACAAATAAAATAAAATAAAAAAAAACAATGAGCAATCAAACAATTATCAATGGTAATACCTCAAGTGTCAATATATTTGATGCTTTGAATTTAACTCCACGTCAGATTGAACGCCAAACTGTTATGACACAGCCTGCGTACGCAATGGGACAAGCTAAAATTCCTTTAGCTATGAGCAACTACGGTGAATCATCAGCTTTCAAATCTGGTAGCAGAACTTGGGATATCCCTCGTATGAACAACCAATTCAAAAAGGCTAATGTTCAAAGTGCTACAGGTTCAGGAACTTCTGTATTACAAGTAACTTTAACTGACCCTATTTTTAGTGCAATCCCTGCTGGAACTTTAGTTCAAGACCCTACAAGTGGTACTTACGCTACAGTATCTAACACAGCTAACGGTCAATTAACTTTAGTTTATGATACAAACTCAAACTCTAGCGGAACTACTTTTGCTGCTACAGATTTTGCAACAGGTAACTTAATCTCTCCTAGAGGTGTAGTAGGTAACATTTCAACTCGTCAAGAGGTAGAAGGTACTTACACAATTCCAGAAATTGATACTTACCAAATTGGTTCATGGGACAAAACTTGTACAATGTCTTTAGAGGAATTAAAAACTCAAACTTACATTGCTTCAGTTGATGGAACAGACTACTACGCTAAGAACAAACAATTAGAAGTATTAAACGAGTTCTACACTTCGTACTATGCTTTCTTATATTCTGATGCAAAAGGTGTAACTAGTGCTACTAGCCCTCGCTCTCCTTCTTTAATCAACCAAATCAAAACTTTTGCTCCTAACAACATCGTAATGAAGTCACAAGCTGACATCACATTATCAGAGTTTGAAAGCACTGCAAAAGAATTTGTTCGTAATGGTTCATTAAACTCAAACGAAATATTAGTATTTGGTGGTTTAGATTACTTATCTAATGTTTATAACATCTTACGTCCTTATATCTTAACAGCTGGTAAGGATAACGTATTAGGTGGTGACTTAGTAAAAGGTTTGGACGTACAGTACTACCAAGCTTTCGGTTTAACTTTCAAATTCGTATTAGATATGTTTGTTGAAAATCAAAACATCTGGGGCAGAACTCGTTCTAACTCAGCTATGTGGGTTGATTCTTCTAAAGTTCAATTACAAAACGGTTCTATGGCAGCTCCAATCTATAAAGTGTACAAAGCAGTAGACGGCTTACACGCTTGGAACATCAATGGCGGTAGCGATATCAACGGTAACTTGGTTAAAACAGGTTCTACTGGTCAGTTAGCTGCTTCTACTCAATTCCATATGGAAGGTTCTTATATCATTGCTAACCCTAAAGCAGCTTTATATCACTCATTTTAATTAAAAATAATAATAGCACTTGGGTTCTTCCTGAGTGCTATTTAATCAAATAAATAAAAAAAATAAACAAATAAAAAAATGATATCAAATATTTCAGTTTTAAATACAGTCCAAGATAATGCATTAGACGTTTTTGTTGATGCAAACGGATTCTTAAACGTAACAGGATGCCCTAGAGTAAAGGCTACAAGCCCGAAGGTTAATACAATCATCGGTGGCGATGCAACCGCAGGTGTCTCTACTTTCGCTTTTACTGCACAAAATAACTACACTTATAACTTTAGAGTGACAGGTTATGATGCTGGTAACAACAGACTTACAATTAATTTTAATTACACTACTGGTGCTTCTGGTGCTACAGCAACTACAATTGCTGACGGAGTAAGAGCTATGATTACAGCAAGTTCTATTGGTGCTCAGTTTGCTTCTATTGCAGGAACAACTACTGTTGTATTAACAGCAACAACTGCTAATCCTCTTATTTCTTTTGAAAACTATACCAGAGACCCTAATATGACTACTACCGCAGCAGCTGTTACAACTGCTGGTGTTGAAGCTACAGGTTATGGCGCAGATTTATTAGTTGCTTACGGTGGATTTGCAGGTTCAAGCGCAATTGTTTCTACTGGTTCTTATGACCAATATGAAATTACAGTTAATCCTCCAGTCATGTTTGGCGGTCAGGCAATCACAGAAGTTGGTTCAACTACTTATGTTGTGTTAATCAACAAGGCTGCTACAACTGCAACTGGTTCTGTTAATAATGCAACATTTAATATAGCATTATTAAACGCTACTGATGATTTAGGTGTAGCTAAAACTATAGGTACTATTACAGGTCTTGCAAGAGGTCTTCGTGTAGTTGTACAAAGCTCATCTGTTTCAACCGCTACTGTTCCAACACCAATAGCAATAGGAGGAACAGCAATAACAGTAACTATTACAGCAGCAACAGCGCCAGCATTAGGTAACGTAGTAACTTCTGCATCGTGCTTCACATTGTTTAAAGCTAGACAAGGAGATGTAATAGTAGCAGCAGCAACTACTAACTTTGCAACACAGGCAGTAACAACATTAGTAGGTGTTACAAGCGTAACAGCAGCGTCAGGAGACAATGCAGTTGGTGCAAGTGCTGTTATCTTCAAATTGATTTCAGTAAGAAATATCCCTAACTAAAAAAAATATAGTTAGATACAAGAAACTTTCCATGTGTTTTCTTCGCAATTAAGCCCCCTAAAAAGGGCTTTTTTGTTTTTATAAAATATAGTATATTTGTAACCATGACTGGTGCAGATATTAAACGCATATTTTACTCAAAATATGATGAAATTACAAATGGTGTTATAAGCAATACAAGACTTAACGACCAATTCCTTCAGGCAACAACTGAATACTTTATGCCCTTACTAAGAGAGTACGGTAGAACTGGAGCGATAAATGATGAGTTAAGATGCTTACAAACAACTGTGACCGTAACAAGTCCTGCTAACTACTTAATTGCATTCTCATCAATGCCATCATACCAAAGTTTAACTAGTATCGAAACTACCTACACTGAAAATGGGCAAACATATGTAAAGACGGCTATTCAATTACCGTACAACGCTATGAACAAGAGTTATAGTGACGGCAAGGTATATGCTCCTAGATATGAAATTATGGGAACTAATATAAGGATATATCCAAAAGCAGGAACTTTATCCAAGGTAGATATTGAGTATCTTACTACTCCTCCTGTTATTGACGTGACAAGTGCTACCCAGTTGACATACAGTGACCAGAACGTATCAGGAATAATAGACAAGGTAATGAGTATATACGCAGCTTCTTTAGGAGATATGGAAGCGTATAACGTAGCAGAAAGAAGCGAAATTCAGAATACTAATACACAACCTAGGAGATAATAAGCAAAATGACTTTATACGAAATAACAGAAACTCTAATAAGAGCAGCAAACGGAGGTAATTTCTCCTCAGATATGAAATGGGATATTCCCTACATCGAAAGTGTAGTACATCAAGTTAGGGAGCAGGCTATAATAATTTCTTATAATGGAAATCAAGCTACAGGAGCTAATAAGACTATATCTCCAGATTGGTTGCAGAAGAATACTTACACAACTTTTACTAAAGTGGATAATGAAAAAGAGCCATCTTACTTAACTACATCAGCACTACCTGTAATAAGAGTAAACTCTAACCAAACAGGGGTAGCATACCAAGGAACAGCAGGAGCAACACAGAAATTCTACGAGGCACTTACTAAAGGACAAATCAACACTTGGTACACACAAGGATTCTTTAAAAATAATAAGAGAGTAGCTATACTAAGAACAGGTGAAAAGATGGAAATATATGGCAACACCTTACTATCTTCTATAAGCGAGGAAGCTATGTACCAAAGACCTGATTTAGTTGCTGGATGGAACTACGATACAAGCAGATACCCGATAAACGAAGGTTTAGTACCAATGATGAAGATGTTATTTGTACAACAAGTTAGACCTGAGATGATGATAGCTAAAGATTCTGTATCGGATAGAGCTGTAACTCTGTAAAATCCTTGAGCATAATATCAAAATAAAATAGTATTTTTGTGCGTATGGCACAGGACACCACAATTAACTCTTTTGAGGGCGGCTTAAATAAAGACGTAGCCCTAGTATCTTTACCCTCTAATCAATATGACGAGGCTAATGATGTAGAATTTATATCTGATGAATTAGGTAAATTAACGACTTTAGAAGCTAAGAGAGGCACAGGACTAGCTAAGGTTACTGTTCCTAATGCTACTCCTCAAACAATTATGTTTAGAGTAAGGACATATGCTGATACTGCACAAATATTAGGACAATACTATACCAATCAAAAGTTTGAATTTAAAGATGCTAATGGAGTTGTAGTAACAGGAGGCACAATTACAATAACAAACAGTAATCCTTATGTTACTAATTATGTTTTTGCATCAGACTTAACAACTGCTTTAGGTGGCAAGGGAACTGTTGCTGACAATGGTAATAATGATTTATTATATACAACAATTACATTAACATCTTCTAGTTACAATTCAGTAGTTAGCTGTACTCAAACTGCAACTTTAAATGGAGTTGCCAACAACAAAATTAATGAACTTATTTTAATTAGAGAATTAATAACTACAGAAACTCAATTAGAGCCTATAGCTTATGTTAATAGTCAGAATCTAGGCTTTGTATTAAGTGTAAGCGATGACAATACTATTACAGAAATTGGCGTAGCAGATGAAGATAACAACTGGGCTTACACAAGATTATTAAGAACAAAGAGCTTTGTAGTAAGTAAAACACAGCCTATTAAATTTATAGTAGAGCAGCAAAATGATGGAGTATATGCCCTGTACTTTACTGATAATACTATAAAAGATAAATGTATATATGTTCCACCTGTCTTAACTCAGGATTGCTGTTTAGCATATAGTCCTACAAATATTCAAGTAGCAGGAAAGGGAATATATAATTTAGTTCAAACAAACGCACAAACTAATAGTCAATTAGTGAACAATATTGGATATGTCACTTATAAAAATACGCTACAAAGCGGTGGTGGCTTGCTTACAGGAGGAAAAAGATATGTGTGCAGGTTCGGGATAAATGGTTCTAATATAACTACTCAGTGGAGTATATTAAGCAATATTGTTCCTGTTATCTCTGCAAGTGCTGATAGTGGACTTGCATGGGTAAATACACAGGGAACACCTAACGGAATTCCTACAAGCAAACAAAATATATTAACAATTAACAATGCACAAGCAGATGTTTTTAATTTTGTAGAATTAGGGGTAGTAAATTACGCAGGAGAAAACGCTACGTCTGGAGAATTGATAGGAAGGTTTGATGTATTGGCTGAAAGCTTTGATATTACACACACAGGATTAGAGCAAACAACATTATTAGACGTTGTAAGCCTTATAGAGGCAGAGCCTGTCTTACTTAAGGTTAGGGATATTGAAACCAAGAAAAATAGATTAAATAGAGCTAATACTGTAACCGCTAACGAAGATGCTAAGTGGCAATCAATAGCTGAAAATGCAGTTGTTACTACTCAAAGGTTTTCAGACAGCCTAAGCAATACTGGTTTACTGCCTACATCAGGTGGCAATAGAAGATTTTATGGATACGGAGACAGCGTAGCAATGGGCATTATACCAAGTAGCGATACAAGAAATATAGAGAGAAAAATAGAATATGTCTCTCAAGTATCAGTTCCTCCGATAGTATCTCCACCTACTTATGTGTCAGGAGTTTATACTGTAACTGCTACTGATAGCCCTTTATTACAAATAAATTTAACAGGTAAAGTAATAATAAAAACTAGCCCAACTATAATAAGTACATTTCCAGCTATTTGGGCTTACTATGACACAACTTCTATTGTTTCTTTTAAGATAAGAAGGATAAGAGCAGGAGTTACTACTGATGTTATAAATGATGTTATTGACACAAGGTTAAGCACTCACGAATTTTTTGCATCAACAGATTTAAATAAAACTTATAATATTGAAACAAATGCTGGAGATTATATAGAATTTTGGTGGGGCGTTTATATAGGTAGTAACGAGATTGATGTTGTAGATTTTTCATATATAAATATTAATCAGGCGGCAACAGCTTCTTCTACTCAATTTTCAGGCACACAAGTAGGAGAATATCAAATTCCATATAACGTGGCAAACAGAGCTGGTTATATGCTATATGAGTACTACCTAACATATGTTAGATTTCATTTAAAGAATGGATATATAACAGCACCTTACCCTTTAGGAAAGTATTACATAGACAATGCTACTTATAAACGAGGATTAGTACAAATATTGCCATTAGACCCTACAATGCCATTTACAGATACAAGCACATTAGCTAGTAGAAAAGTATATAACTATGCTTTAAGCGTAGCTAATTTAGACCTTTTTTACGTTAAAGATGAATTATTAGGAGTAAGTTTTGAAAGAAGTGAGCCATTAAATACAGTTATTGGAAGTGGTATATACCATAATGCAAGAGTAATAGATGGAGATGTTTATACTTCGGGGTATAATACTACAACAGGAGCTCCTTCAATTACTGATGCCAGAAGAAAGTTTGGTATATTTATTAGTAACGATTTAGATAACCAAGTTATAAAGTATAGCAAAGGCGATTATTTACAATTACTAGGAGTTCCAAGAACATTAGGTTCTAATGCTAATTATAAAAGTGGCAATAATAACATAGGGCTTATAAAAGAATTATTAGGAAGTGTAGAAATTGGAGGAGATGCAATGATAGCTACTAAATGGGTTATTGAAGATAGTACAAGTGTAGACTTTAATTCGGTAGGAGATGTTATTTATAATACAACTGCAAATTTGTATTACAAACCTAGTACCAGCATATTAAATAATGCTTATTCTAATTCTAAAGGAGTGGCGGTTTCAACAACAGGGTTTGTAAGAACTTCGGGTGGTACTAAGGAGGAAATAAATACTTTCGTAGCGTTTTATATTAGACCTATTGATTTAAATACAGTAGATTATAAGAACTATAAGCCAGTTCCAACTGGAGAAATAGTAAGAATAACTTCATCAACTCCAGCTGTATTACCTGCTACTACAGTATATGGCGGAGATACTTATACTCAAAAAGTAATAAGAAAAGAGGCTGATTGGTATGTAGAGCCAAGTCCGTCAACTAAAATAGCGAGTAGTGTAATTACGTTTTATGCACAAAACAGATTAAATAGTCAATTGTTTTATACAAATACTACAGCACCAAAAGCAACATGGAACTTGCAGGGAAGTAAAAGCTTGTATCAATACTTATTCCCATTTGCTAGTTCAAGCGAATTAGTAGATGAGCAACATAACTTTGACAAGTCTTACATAGGAGCAAATCAAGTAAATAGGATAGCCCCTTACAACCCTTTACTTCCATACCCTACAAGTAACCCAACAAGAATATATTACTCTGACGAGAAAGCTGTAGGAAGCTTGTACGATGCATACAGAAAGGTTAAACCATTAAACTTCGTAGACTTAGAATTACAGAACGGAGCTATATCAGCAATATATGATATTAGAGACGTGATGGTAGTAATACAGCCTACATTCGTAGGAGCTATTCCTTACGCAGCCGATACTTTAATTCAGAGCGATAGCACAGCTAAAATATTAGTTGGCACTGGAACTGTGTACAGTAATAGGGTATACCCATTATCAAGCTTTGGAACTAGCTTAAAGACAATGAGCTGTAAAGGGTACAACTCTAATGGTAACCCTCAGGTATATTGGATGTCAGATGACTTTGCTAACTTTAATCGTTATGACTACAGTGGAGTTAAGATATTGAGTTCTGATAACAATATGAGAACTTGGTTTTTAAATAATACAGTTAATATCAAGAACGAGTTTGATGTAAATATATACTACAACACTAAGAAGGAAGATGTAGTATTAACATCAAGAGCAGTTAAGGCTTTCCCTACATGGAATCCTGCAACAACTTACACTCCTTTTACTTATGTTTCATACGGAGCAGTAGGAAGATGGAAAAACTTTGAGCAGATTCCTTCTATATACGTTTCTAATACGACCAATACAAACTCTAATCCTTTTGATAATCCTGCTAATTGGGCTTATGTAGACCCTGCTAGTAGTACATTTTACAATATGTGGAGCTTAATCTTTAACGAGAAAAGGAATAACTTCACTACATTTATGAGCCCTTTACAGAAGAGATACTTCAAGCATAATAACTTAGTTCTAACTCCTAGAGGAGTAGACGTTAAGGGTAATATCTATCAAATGGATAATGTAAATGGTAATTATTTGCAATGGTTTCCTTTAGCAGGAAATACAGACTTTAAATTAGGTAATTTTATTTTATCAACCGTATTTAATAAGTTCGGAACAGACAGAAAAATGATTAATGTCAATTTTGAAAGAGGAGATGATGTTGCGGTACAGCCAACAACTGTAACAGCTATAACACCAACACAAAGTGTAGATTTGCCAATTAACGAAACTAGATTAGGAGTAACTTACTACCCATCTTATTACGATAGTAATGGCGATACTCCTTACGGACAGTTCATTAAGATACTTATTAAGAAGGCTTCTTATTTGAAAATAAGGACTATAGCAATGAAATTCAAAAATAAATTCCCATTGAGGATGAAATAGTTGTATAATCAACCAAAAAAAACTTAAATTTGCAATACTAATAATATATAAAAAAAAAATACTACAATGAGAGGCGATAATAACGAATCAATACTTTTAAATACTTTCCAGAGCGCATTTGGAGCACAAGCAGGTAACTTAAACCTTACAGGAACTTCTCCTTCAGGATTAGGCTCTTGGTCTTCTTTTCAAGTAATAAGCGATACAGCTACTATAGCATCTATCACTATGGACGGAATTGTTAATACTTCTTGGAGTGGTTTCACATTGCCAGCAGGTATGATTGTTTACGGACAAATTACAAATATAACTCTTTCAACAGGTTATGTAAGACTATACGGAACAAATCAAAACCCTCAATAATGTTAGGAATAGGATTAGGCATAAATAAATTAAGGTCATCAGGGCTCGCCAACTATCTCAAAGGAGCAATGGTATGGGGCTTTAAATCCAAATTTAAGTGGAGTGACACCTCTACGGATATATGGGGATTTGCTAATCCTAATACTATAGACCCTGAAGCACAAGCAGTATATGATAGAATTATTGCTGATGGTGGAGTGTCTAACTTGACTCGCCTAAATTATTTCGTAGTTGGTTTAAAAACTATTTACGGTTCACTTGCAAACGTGCCAGTGTGTTACGATGCTCATTGGATTGGTTACAAATTAGGTTCAGGAACAGGTGCAACAGCAGGACAAGCAGCAGCGAAATTATATTCACTTACAGTAGCAGGTGATGCAGTACAAGCAACAGCAGCAAGTCAGCCATTGTTATTGGCACATAATGGAGCAAGTAGTGATAATTATTGGTGGGGAAGTGGGGTTGCAGGAAATTATAATTCAACACCAAATGCAGCAGCTAATCAAATTACAGGTGATATTGAGATAATTGTAAAAGCTAATATTAACAACGATGCAACAAATCAGGCTTTTGTAGCAAAATACCTTTCATCAAGTCAATTCTTACTTAGAAAAAATTCATCAAACTTTATTCAGTTTATTGGTTCTAAAACATCAGGTGCAGAAGATATAAACGGAACTTCAACAGCAACTATTTCAAGTGGTGTTAAATGGGTAAAAGTAACAAGGCAAGCTTCAAGTGGTAATATGTATTTTTATACCTCACCCGATGGTGTTGCTTATACTCAATTAGGGTCAATGGTTTCTACAACATCAGGAAACTTAGTAAATGGAACAGACCCTATAAATGTGGGAGTTTTTAGTACAACGGGTAACCCGTATTTAGGGGGAATTTACAGACTTACAATAGCAAACTCAATCGGTGGCACACCTGTAGTAGACTTCAATCCTGCAACATACAACGCAAGTACAAGTCAAACTGCTTGGACAAGTGCAACAGGTGAAGTTTGGACAATTAATACAGGAACAGCAACGACAGGGTATAAAGGTGTATTGGTTGATAGAACGATAGTAATGTACGATAGAACTGATGACAATTTATTAGCATCAAACAATGCAACATTAAATACAGTATTAGGTACAGACCATTCTTCAGTTTTAGTAGCTACAAGATACACAACAACAAACAATGAATTTTTAATTGAAGTGGGTGGTGATTATACTGATATAAATTCAACTCAATGGTGGTTAAGTGGTGGCTTACTTATTTTAATAAGAACTAATAAAGGAATAACTGCAGCAAATGCAAACACAACAAATAATTATGCACTTGCAAAATCATTTAGTTATGCAGATTCAGTAGTATTTGGTGGAACTTCAATACAATTAATTAATGCAAGTTCTAATAGTGGTTCTTATTGGAATAATACAACAAATAAACCAATACCAAATACAGGTTTATTATTAGGAAAATCGGCAGGTATTGGAAATTTTAACGGAATAATAAGCACAATAATAATTGGTAATGACCCTGCAAAATATTTACTTACTAAAGAATTAGCAAGAAGTTTAAACAATAATTTTGCACTATAATAATGGAAAAAACTTTACTATACCCACGATTCTATAAATGCTTAACACTTGCTGAATTTAAAGAATTAGATGACAAATGTTGCAAGTTATTAGGATTGCCTAATGATGAAGCAACTAATGATTACGCAAATCCAATAGTTGACGTTGATGGTAAAAACTGGCTAATTGTAAATCAAGACACGAGTAGCTTGTTTAGTAAAAAAGAAATAGCTGAAATGATTCAGTATGATGAAATAATTTTACCAAGTAATAATGCATTATGAGTAAAGAAGAGCGTATAATTTGTGTGTATAAAATCACAAGCCCTAGCGGTAAGATTTACATAGGCAGTTCAATTAATTACAAGAAAAGATTGACTCAATATAGAGGTGTGTCTTCTAAAAGCCAAACAATATTATATAATTCTTTTTTAAAATATGGAATAGAAAATCATATATTTGAAATAGTTGAAAATTGTACGAAAGAAAATTTATTAGAAAAAGAGTATTATTATGGTTGTCTATATGATGTTATAGGTGTCAATGGTATGAATTGCAAGCTTCCTAAGTTTGGAGATAAATATCAAGCAACAAGACAAGAAACAGTTGAAAAAATGAGGCAATGGAAGCCTACTGGAGAAACTATACAGAATATGAAGAACGCTCAACAAAAAAGAGCTAAAGAAAGTAAAGTATCGGAAGAAACAAAACAAAAACTTAGAAATGCTAATTTAGGGAAAAAAGCTTCGGAAGAAACTAAACTGAAAATGAGCATTAAAGGTAAAGGAAGAATAGTATCTGATGAAACTAAATTAAAAATGAAGGCATGGAAAAGAAAGCCTTTATCTGAAGAGCATAAAAATAAAATTAGTATTGCAAATGTTGGTCGAAAAATGTTAGAAAGCACTAAAATAGCTGTAATAGCTGCTAACACTGGAAGACCATGCTCTCAAAAAACAAAAGAAAGTGTTTCTAAAGCAAAGAGCAAAATAATATTTAACCACATAAATGGAATATATTATAATTCTATAAAAGAGGCTTCTAAAATATATAATATAAAACGCACAACATTAACAGCAATGTTAGTAGGGCAAAATAAAAATAAAACTAATTTAATATACGCATAAATATGAACATTTATAATCAAAATATAGGGCAAAATTATCGTGGGATACTTAACCTCGATGCGACAACAATTAACACACCACTTGATGCTACACTTCGTGCAGTAACTGATGGAATGGGTACTTCTTCTTTGCTTCAACTAAGCACAGAGGCAGTAGGCTTATCAAGAACTGTTAACTTAGCAGCAGGAGCAACTACGCCAAGACTATTTAACGTAGCATATACTATTAATAACAGCGGTGCTCAAACAGGTACTTTAACAGGATTATTCTTAAATGCAACCGAAACGGCATTAAATGGAATTATTCATAATTTAATAGATTTGCAAGTTGGTGGGGTTAGTAAGTTTAATGTATTAAAAGCCCAAACAAGAATAGGCACTTATATAGCAATTGACCACGATAATAATAGAATAAGTAATTGGCAAGGCGGTTCAACTCCTATTGAAATTTGGAATAATAATTTTTCAACTAAAAATATTGGTTTTTCTAACGGAGTAGGAAATTATTATACAGTATTATTTCAAAGATTACAATTAGAAGGAGTTACAAGTTCTTTTCCAATGATTAAACGCAACGGTGCGGCAATTGATTTTAGGTTGGCTGATGATAGCGGATATTGTGCGGTTAATGTTGGAACATTAACTACAAACGGAATTGCAAATATTAATACTGCAAGAATGTTTAATATAAATGATTCAAACAATTTTGTAACTGCATTAAATATTGCCGCTTCAACGGGAAACTTATCCTTTTTTACCTCTTCATTATTTGCCGCAAGTGGAACAATAAACGCAAGTGCAAGAGTGCAAATAGATAGCACAACACAAGGCTTTTTAATGCCACGAATGACCGAAGCGCAAATATTAGCAATAGCAGCACCAGCCAACGGCTTAATGGTTTATAATACTAATCAGTTAGCACCTTGTTTTTATGACGGTACGGGCTGGAAAAGAGTAGTACATTTAGCAATGTAAATAATAATTAAATAAAAAATAAAATGATAAAATTAAATCAAGCAAGTTTCATAGCTACAAGTAATGAAACACAGACAAGTACGAAAGTAAGTTTACTAACTGTAAATTACAATGCTTTTTTAGGCACAAAAGAAGTTGATGGTGTAATTGTAAATCAAGGGTACATCCAATCATTTGTTTATAACGAAACAATGAATTCAATAATGAATGATGTTCAAGAAGATACATTATTTATTGGAAATATTTTAGCAGATTTACACGATATGTATATCAGTAAGTTGCAAATATTAAATCCAAGTATTACTTTTACAAGCACATTATAAAAATTATGATTACATTAAGCGAAGAAAAACTGAAAGAATTGGATATGTTTATCCAAGAGCTGCCAACTAAATTTGGTTTACCGTTATTGCAATTTATTAATAAAATAATTGAAGAGCAAAAACCCAAAGACGTAGAAGAGGCGGAAGTAGTAAACTAATTAATAGAAAAAGGGGGTTAATAGCCCTTTTTTTACTATTTTAAAATTTAACCAATGAAAGAAATATTTCAAAAATACTCACTACCGTTAGCTGCATATTTTATCAGCTATTTCAGCCCAGCTTTTCCTATGATGTTGGCTATAGGTTTTATTTTAATTGCAGATTTTGTAACAGGAATATTGGCAGCTCAAAAAAGAGGAGAAGAAATATTAAGCAAAAAGATGCGACCAACAGTTACTAAAGGAATAGGTTACATGATAGCTATTTTAGTGGCTCATGTATTCCAAAAGAATTTCTTAGTTGACATAGAGGTACTAAAGATAGTAAGTGGATTAATAGCTTTTATTGAAGTTAAGAGTTTAGACGAAAATTTTAGAGATATTACAGGTAAGAGTTTGTTTAAACAATTTTTAAAGAAGTAGCAATAGTGGAAGAGATTCCATCAACTAATAAGGAGATAGTTAAAGTTGTACTAATCCTCACAGCGTTGTGGTCAATTGCTTTTTACATAATATATTTATATGAAAGTAAATAAAATAAATAAGGCAGGATTAGACTTAATTAAATCTTTTGAAGGATTTAGCGCAAAGGCTTATGTAGACCCAGCAACAGGTGGACTACCAATAACTATAGGCTACGGTTCAACAAGATACAGCGATGGTAGTAAGGTGAAGATGACTGACCCTGTTTTGTCAATGGAGGCAGCAGAGAAGTTATTAGCCGATACTATGGGGCAGTACGAGTTAGCAGTTGATGCTATGGCAGTTGATACACTTAATGCTAATCAATTCTCAGCATTGGTATCTTTCTGTTATAACTGTGGAGCAGGTAACTTAAAGAGTTCTACACTATTAAAGAAGGTAAATATTAACCCTAACGACCCTACTATTGCAGCAGAATTTAGCCGTTGGAATAAAGGTGCAGGAAATGTTTTGGCAGGCTTGACTCGCAGAAGAAAAGCAGAGCACGAACTTTATTTTAAACCTTGCTAATAATTAAATTATGGCACTTCGTAAATGGAACTGCTAACAAAAAACAAAAAACAATAAAACTATGATAGTATTTGCAATCTTATTATTACTACAGACTTGCTTAAATGCAATGTCGGATTCAATAGTGCATCATGATGCTTACAAGAACTACGGATACTTCTTTTCAAAGGAGGCAGCAGAAGCACCTAAGTTTGATTGGTTTCATAGATACTTTCCAATGTTCCATGATTTTTGGCACTTATCAAAGGTATTACAAACCTTATGTACTGTAGGAGTGATTTATATTGCTACAGGTTCATTTATATTTGTTATTGCCATACTTGTGGCTAGAGGCTTACTATTTAATATCGTATACAAATGAGAATCAAACTAATTCTATTACTGTTAGTAATATCGTCATGCTCAAGCCAATACCATTTACGCATGGCACTGAAGAAAAATCCTAAGTTAGGAGACTCAACAACTGTTTTAGTTCCTTACTACAAGGACACTACGATTACATTTACTATTGTAGGGGATACTTCTGACCAAGCAAAGAAGTTTAAGGAATGGTACAAACAGGCATCGGATTCAATGACTATAGCTTTTAATGATAGCTTTGTACAGGTGAGCCAAGTAATTGACTCTCTTGGTAATTTAAAGACTAAGGTGATTAGAAAACCTTTTGTATCTTATATTAGGGTAACTATAAACGAAACAGTGAAAATGAAAGTGCCACCGAGAATTGTATTAAAAGAAAAACAAACCATGTGGCAAAAGATTAAATCCTATGCTATTGACTGGCTTGCTTTTCTTGGTATTATTTTTATTGTTATTTTACTATTTAGAAAATTAGTTAGTATGCTTAGCTAGTCCTATTAGTAGCATTAGTCCTATCCACCAAGAACTTCCACATAGCCTGTAGCTTTGCTAATTTGTCTGCGAATGGGAGCTCTTTAGCTTCTGTCCTTACCTTACTATCGTCATACCTTTTAAATGAGCTACAATGCTCTTGTAAGTGGTAAAAAGATATAGATGTGTGTTCTTTTTGATTCTTCATGAATCTTGCACATTCGTGTCTATCCTTGCACAATCTTCTTGTGTCGTGGTCTTCTGCGTTACATGGTTTGAGTTTTCCCATAGTTGTTTTTTGGTTTTAATATGTTTACTGGTTCTTGTCCTTTTTCTATTAACTTTATATCAACAGACTTGGCAGCCTCTTTTTCAGTAAGGAAGAACACAGCCCAATTATACTTACTTATCTGAGCCTTATAGTATATCTCGCCCTTGTAATCAAACAAAGAAACATGGGCATACTCATCCGACTTGCGTACATACTTCTTTTCCTTTTTTGTTCTTACAATTAAGACTACGTCCTCTCTCTTCTCTAATTTTTTAATTCCCATGTTTTTACTCCTCCTCCATTTCTACTTCATCTATTGAATGTGATAGCACTAAGAACTTTTCTCCTGTCTCAAGGTTCATTAGCACTATATCATATATTGGTCTTAACTCCTTCATTGTTGCGCCTACTCTTGTGGCATCTATCAGAACCTTCATATCGGGATGTTCGTCCTTTAGTACTTGTATTAGTTGTGTAACATCCATTACAGTATAGGTCTGACAAAGATTGATATTAATAAATCTCTTTGCTCTACAGCCTTCTCTATCTCTTCCATCATCTTCTTCTGAACAGCAGCATCCCTTTTAATTAGCTTGTAGAATATTCTAGCTTCTAGGGGTAAATTTATTTCAATCTTGTTTCCATCATCATCATACTGAGTGCTTGTCAAGTAGCGCACTAGGTAATGCTCTTCTACAGGAGGATGTCCTAGTGCCTCATTAGACTTAGACAGAGCCATCATCTGACACTGTGCTTGGTAGAAGTATTCCTTAGGTACGTCTTGGTACTCAGAATTCTTATCATCAAACATCATCATCTTCTGCTCAAAGAACTTCTCTGTAGGACACTTGATATCTCCACTAGCTATGATAACATCTCCATCCATAACTGCGAAGTCGGGTGTAGCTCCACTATTCTCATTGATAGGGTAGTAACGCTCCTCTAGGTATACGGCATTGATTCCTGTTGTTGCTACAAAGTTCTCTAGAGCCTCTGACTCATTTAGAATACCATGGTCGGTGTGCCTGCTGCTGAAAGACTTGGAGTAGCCCTTAACACTCTCCTCTGCTTTATTAAATATGTACTTATCCTTGGTAGCACCCTTGCCACCTATGAATAAATTGTAGATACCTGATGCGGTAAATTTACCTCGTCTCTCTTTGCTTAGCATATATATATTATTTAATTATTTTGGCTTGTTTTTATGTTAATAGACTGGACAAAATTCTTGTATTTGTTCCTCTGTTATTCTTTGCTTTATTAAAGCTACTTCTTCTTTGGGCAAGGAAGCTATCTCTAACTCCCTTGCTTGTCCAAATAAATCTTTACTCATGCTAGAACGGAAGATTATCGTTCTCCTCATCATCAGACACTTTAGTAGGTGCTACTGCTTTTGTATCTTCTACTTTTGACGCATACTCAGGAGCAGGTGCTCCACCTAACTTAGGAACGATGGTAGTCATAATTAAATTCTCTAACCACTCCATTTGTTTTGTGTCATCCCACTGCAAAGAACCCTTAACTTTAATCTGCTCCATAGGAGGTAAGCCATTAGGATTCTCCTTAGGGAATGCGGTCTCAACCTTATGTCCTTTAGTCATTCCACCTTGGTACACTACTAAGTAATCCTTGTCCTTCTTACTAACCTCGTTAAAGATTCTAAAAACCTTTAAGATAACGTCCTTAGAGAAGTCAATGTTTGGTAACTTATTTAGTAAGCCCATTGTTGTTCCACCCGAGTACGATAGGTGTAGGTAATAGAAGTCGATACCATCACGAATTGTTACTACCCATACCTTAGGTGCGTAAGGAGAAGGCTCTATGTGTATGTTAACGATTTGACCCGATAATGTATCAAAGTGTAGTTCATGCACCTCTACGCCCATCTTATTGGTTCTAGTTACTGCACCTTCTGTGCCTGCCTTAACCTTCTGAGTGATTTTACCACCTGTAATGTTAAGGTAGTTCTTGATTGAGCCATTAGGCTCTTCTGTTGTTGATAATCCCATCTGTTTTATTTATTATTTGTTTATTTAATCTTTAAATGTTTCGTTGTAGTAATCTTCTGCGTTAACTAATTGAATATCTCCTTCATTGTAAGCATCAATTATTTGTTGCTTTTCCATTTCTTTGGCTTGTTCAATATGTTTTGGTTGAAATCCATTAAGGCTAATTTGTCCTAATAACCATTCTACTGCTGTTTGTTTGCTCATTTCTTTTCGTTTTTAAGTTTTGTTTTATAAATTTGCAATAGTTCTTCACCATCACCATAAATTATTTGATTTTCATCCAAACACCATTCAGAAAAACCAATTGCTAATTCATCTTGCTGTTTTTGTTCCATTTCTTTTGCTTGTTCAAGAATTTTATGTTTTATTTCAATATATTCTAAATTTTCTATTTGCTCTAAAGCATAATTCATATTAACTCTTTGAAGTTCGTAGAATAACCATTCTGTTGATGTATTTTTCATTTTATTTTTATCATTTTTTTATTTTTACTAATATGAATCCAATCATACAATTCACTATTATGATATACTTTTTGTTTGGTAGTATTGTTTAATTTAACAAATTCACTGACCATTAAATATCCGTACAGGTTAAAATTAATTTCAAACTTATAGTGACCACCTCTTGTTGATTGATGCCAATGAAAATGCCAAAATATACTATTCTTTAATTCTTCAATTATTGTTTCGTTATTAGAATGACCATAAGTACTTAAGTTTAAATTTAGTATCATACAACCATTTTTATTAACCCATTCTTTAGAAATATCATATAACCAATTATTTTCTAAATAACCAATTATTTGTACTGCTGTTTGTTTGCTCATTTCTTTTTATTTTTTAATTGTTAATATTTCAAAGAGTATAAACTCGCCACCCTTGATAGTCTTCTCCTTCTTTACGTTTAGCTCTACAATATCCTTATCGTTAAACTCGTACCTTTTCTGAAGGATGTCAATGAATGGTTTCAGCCCATTGTCTATATCTGCTAGAGGTGAGGACAATCCAAAGACTATATTCAATAAGTACGGAGGCACACCAACTTTTATGTTTGGCAGTAAGAGTATGCACCTCTTCTCGTATGAAATATATTCCTTTGTCTTGAACCTTTTGCCTTGCCAACACTTATTGACACTGAGCGGTTTTATATCTAATCTCTTCACTAACGATTGAATTCAATTGGTACTATGTTTATACTATCAAATCCTTCACCTTCATAATCGAGTTCAATGTCAATCTTAAAAGTAAAAGATTTTTCTGATATTCTTGCGTCACACCAATCTCTTAGGCTTCTTACTGTAATATGGTCTCCATATGTATGAGCCATATCAATAATTTTTTCTTGAGGATTTATTTCTGCTAGCATATTAGTTACCATTAAACCATAAGTAATCTAGAATGTATATAGGATACCCTTCTCCTTTACTACCTTGGATATTGTAGTCAAAGAACTCGATTGCTTCCTCCCAAGTCATCTCACTATCCTTAACTAGCTTCTCTAGTATAAGTTGTGTGGAGTAGACTAGGATAGTGTCACCTGTACTTTCTACACCTACGATACAATCATCAAAACCATCAGCCTTGATAATGTCTTCCTCGTTGAACATCTCTAGTATGTCATCAAGGGAAATTGTTGTTGTTGTTTTTTCTGTTTTTTTCATGTGTTTTTTTTTATTATTATTGTTCTGCAAAGATAATATTTCATATCGCAATACAAAATATATTATTCTTGTTTTGTGGATTTATTTAAATATATTTGCAACTATAGTTTATATAATATGAAAATAAGTAATTTTGAATCTTATAGGGAGAACCCTATGAATAGTGATAGTAAGAGCAGTGCTAAGGATAGCATTAGAATAAATAAGAGAGCATTTGCAATTATCAAGGACTTTAGTACATCTTCTTTTAAAGTTTGGTGCTACATAGCATCGGTTAAGGAGCATAATAATGATGAGGTGCATATTAGTATAGATGACTGCGCTGAGTTCTGTAATTACAGTTCCAAGGTAGCTGTGTATAAAGGAATAATTGAATTACTAGAGGCTAACTTTATCTTCAGGAAGACTGGGTCTAACTCTCTTTACTTTGTTAACATTGAAAAGTTGTTCTGAAAATGAGCCTAATTATACCAAAGAAAAAACTATGCAAGTGCGGATGCGGTGAACTAGGATACATATGGGCTAGAGGCTTCATTAAAGGACACGAGAATAAAGGTAGTGTAAAAAGGATAAAGAAGATAAGCGATAAGCAAAAGAATCGTATAGTAGCAAATAAAAGCTATTATGCTCAAGAGATTGCTCGTCACCAAGAGGAGAACAAAGGACAGTGCCCATGTGAGAACTGCGGTGTTGAGATAATTAATCCTAGTGGAAGGAACGTGAGCCACATCATAGCAGGCTCGTCAAACAGTGCCTTGTACCACCATCCCTTGAATAGATTCATCCTATGTCACGACTGCGAAAGGATATGGACTAACGAAGATAAGACAAAACTAAAAATCTACCATAGCTCCGAGGAACGTATGATAGATTTAAAGAATTTCTACTACACCACAATGATGGTCTAACTTCCACAGGCTATGCACTCATCGTCATCCAATTCGGGACGTAGTGCAATCTCAGGATTTAACTTTAGCTTTAGTTTGTATATCTCATCGTGGATTTCACTATCAATGAATAGGTTACCAACGAGTTTTGTTTTAAGTTCTGCTATCTGCTCTTGTATTGTCATATTATTATTACCTCCATTTTGTTATTAAGTTATACTTATCTTGAATCTCCATCCAAACTTTATACTTCACATCCCTTGAACCAAGGTCTTCTATATTCTCAATATTCTTACATTGAGCCAATATACTAGTATGGTCGTATGCCTTTAAGAATAGTTCTCCTATAGCTTTTAAACTTAGCTTAGTATGTTTTCTTACTAGTGAAGTGAAGCACTGCCTAGCAAATGTTAAATCATGTTTCCTACATACTCTATCATACTCCTCAAAACTAATACCTAGCACCATTCTAACGGCATCTTTAGAAGCATCTATGGTTTGCACTTCACTTAATTTAATTCTATTTGTTAGTGGGACGTGCGTATTCCACCATATTGCGTAAACTCCTCTCATACTAACTTAAATCCTCCTCATGTTCTGGGTTTATTGGTTTATAAATGTGCTTGGTCTTCGTGTTTTTAGGTGGCATTATAGTATCTACTATATCTCTTGCCATTGCTATAGCCATCCTTTCTAGGCTCTTACCACCAAGTCCACCGCTATTGTTTAGTGCATACAAGCAACTAGGGATGTAAAAAGTTACTAGGTATTCTCTATAACTCTCTTCTGATACAAAATCATTCTTTGCTTTCATATTTTTTTATTATTTTTTTAACTGTTGCCAATAGAATTTATCTAGCTCTAACTTGTTAACCACCTCTATGTCGTTCTCGTTGCAGTAATGGATAGCCTTCTGAATACTAGTGAACCTAACACTCTCTCCCTTACCGACAGGAAATGTTAAACATGATACACCGTTGGTTGATAATTTAACTTTCATTATCCAATTCCTCCTATACTCTTTTTAGGGCTCTCTAATAGCTTAACTTTCATTCTATCTGATATGAATAACACTTGTCTATCTAAAGGGCTTAAATCAACGTAAAAATCTGCCGTATGGCTAACCATTGGCTTAGGATATTCTGCTCTCAAGATATCACTAGCTACTTTCAACTGTTCTGATGTTGCAAATTTAATCATTCTCATATAATTTAATTATTAATTTTTTGACTTGTTTCTTGAATTCTTCGTGGTGCTTGGTTCTCACACTTATTGTCACCCCTTTGACCTCGAACCCGAAGCCCTTGCGCCCCGAGTTCTCTCTTTTACCACCCCAACTACCTTTGCTCTTATTTATTTCCATTACGATACTTTGTCTTTAAAATATTCTGATACTTTATAAAATGCGGTCTCAAACTCTTCTTCAGTGCTCACCTCCCAATTACCATGCAAGGCAACATTTACTGACACCTCGGTAATACTATTATTACCAAACTTTGATTGGCACACTTGAATAACCTCACCTTCACTTATTATTTTGTAAAAATGAATAGCACTATTCCTTACATACATTGGGAGACTCATCTCAACCATTTCCGTTACTGTTTTTCTTATTTCTACTTTCATATTGTTATTATTGTTTTAAACTGATTAAATTATCCTCGTACCATCCGTACCACATATTAAAACTATCTTGGATGAAGTCCTTGTATACTAGGAGTTCGGTATCATCCTCAGATATCTGATACATATTACCCTCCTCGTCTTCTAGAACATCCCTTAGCTCATCAAATGTTCTAGCATGGGCAAGTTCACAAGCCACTTCCATCACACTTATTGTTATTAATTTATCTGCTGATTCCATTATTTATTATTATCGTTAATTGTTTTGATTAATGTTCCTACCATAACCGCTAGGATTATGAATAGGCTAAACTTAATTATTTCTTCCACAATACTATTCTATTGTATGTATTCTACTTGAGTCAGGAACTTCAGTGGCAAACAACTTGTTGTCACACCTTCTGAATAGTTCGTCATAACTAAACTCGTATTCTTTCATCCTCTTGATATCTTCTTCACTTTTAGCATAGAAGAATTGTGTTCCCATGTAGTCTCCATTGCAAATATGAACGACTGCGAATAATTTATTATTTTCCATATTATTTATTTCTCCTTTTTTTTATTATTTTATTAAATTGTTGATGGTGTTCTTTGAGCTAGTTTGTCGCACTCTTCTTTGGTTATAAATCCATACCTACAAAAAGAATGCATGATAGAGTAGTTAGTGTGGAATATCATATCCATCCCACATCCACTTATTGTAAAGTAGCCATAACTATTTTTGCTTTCTTTGTACCCTAGGGCTCTGAATAGGCACGAATAATTTCTTTGGTAGTATTCGTTATCGTTGTATGCGTATTTCTCACAACTAGTAAACTTAATCTTTCTACTCATGCCACTTGAAGACACCGACCCGATTACGTTAATCATCCTATTTTCTCTGACTGCCTTAACGTATGCCTCTGCATCAGATATAAAAGTATCTACACTGTAGTAAGGCACGTTGTTTATGTCCTTAACTAAAGAAGTGTCAGACATAATTTTTTCTTTGATTTTTTCAATTTGATTTTCCATGTGTTTTTTTTGTTGTTTTTTTTTAAACTAGTTCCTCAATAATTCCTATAACTTCACTTGCTACTAATACCGAGACTGCTATCTCAATATCTACTACCAATAGTATGTAACCTACTATTCTTATTACTGATTTAAATAGGCTTATTTGTAAGTGCCTCTTTGCGTTTGGATGATTCATATTTTTTCTCCTTTTTCTTTTATTAAATAAATGTTGTTTTCTTCTATCCACTCATCGACTATTCTCTCTGATTCGTCTCTGCATGAACCCATTTCTCCTAGTCCAAAGTCCTCGTTGGACATCAGTGTTTCGTATATTTTATATACTAAACTGTTGTAACTTTTTTGCGTTATTGTATCCATACTTTCTACTATAATTTTGGTTCTAAATCTTTGTTTACTTTACTAAATGGCAGTGCTGATATTAACTCACTGTATCCCACCTCTACTAGCTCCTCAATAAAGTCAGTGCCTAGTAAGATTGACTTTGCCCTAGCCTCATCAGACAATACCTTTAAGTAGCCATAGTCCAAGTCAATGTCATCGACATTGTCTCTGATTAACTTGATTCTATCATCACTACCTAGCTCCTCGATATCAATGTAGTTTATGGTAGCAAATTCATCTATACAAACATTGCTAATCACGTCTTCATAAAAATCATGCTCACTTAAATCCTCATTTACTAAGGCAAAGTCTAGTATAGTACCTAGTACATGACCATCTTTATCTAGCACACTGAAATTTAAGGTGTTTTCAGCCCATTCTATTGCGTTATTAGGATAGAATGATATAAAGCCATCCCTAGAGGTGTATCTTTGTTTTAAATAGCTATTAAAAGCATCGTAATTACTATGTATGTACGAGACAATGTTGTCTACTATAGGAATAATCTCGACATCTATAGAATCATTCACAAAGTTATAGTAGTTAGGAGATGTAATGTGTTGATATGTTATTGACTCAATTAAGCCTAGCTCAACTAACTTACTCTCTATCTCAGATGTTATTGACACTGCTATTTTGTGCCTATAGCCTAGCCAATCTACTTCTACCTCATCTGAGGAAACCTCGTTGTATTCACAAAAACTTTCTAGCTCACTGTCTCCATCCCATATTGTACAGTAGAACCCCTTGAACAATGGCAACCATGTATAGATTGCTTTAGCTTGACTATCCATATACCACCTCCCCTAAAACTATGTACTGAAAAACAACATCACTACTACTAGCATCTCCATCTTCCTTTAGCTCATTCTCTAGAGCCCAAGCATCAGAACTGTTAGCTAGTAGCTCTAACCTTTCAATTAACGTATCTCTAGTGATTACTCCTAGCACTTCTTCCTCATCCTCGGCATCGTTTATCTCCACCTCTACTCCATGCTCTAGGACTGCCTCTAAAATGGCTGATGCAATGTAAGGATTACTTGACTTGGGCACTGCTTGTCTTACCTTCTGAACTTGCTCATCGGTTATGTAGTACCAATAGTTACTTCCACCTTCTAAGGCAGTGGTAAAGATGTTATCTAAAACATCCTTGCTGATTTTTCTTTTGATTGTAATTTCCATGATTATTTATCTCCTATTTTTTATTTAAATTATGATTTTAAGTCCCAAGCAAGTGATTCATTACTATTTAAATCACAAGCAATCTCTATGTTGTTTAAGTGTGTTATTGCAGTATCACACTGAATAGTTGGCTTGTTAAATATGTCGAATGCATTGATATTAATAAAATCTCTTATAAATACTTGGTCTTCTAGGATAAGTCCTAATCTATATTTTAAAGACTCATTCTCTACTCTTAAAATGTATCCTAACTGCGAAAGCATTTGGTCTTCCATGTTTAGATTCTTAATAATAAACTCCATGGTTTCGCCATCGATGTCTATAGTCTTTAACTCATCAATTGCATTGTGCACAATATCCCTAACTCGTTTGTCATCCATGATGTATGTGCCACTCTTTAAGAACTTTTGCCTAGCTTGATAGTCTTTATAGAATAACTGCATACACTCTAGTTCATGCATTGTATCTACATTAAACTTGCTCTCTAGGAATAGGTTGTAGACTTTAACTGCCTCGTCCCACATGATGTCTAGCTCTCTATCGTTAATGCCAATGATGTGTGCCATACAAAATACACGATAGTAAAACTCTTGGTTTTTAATTTGATTGTTTGTCATAATGATTGATTGTTTTTTTTAAATTGTGATTGATTAATTAATTTCTTCCTCAACTATGATATCATCAACGTAACAATTTACATTGTATTTGCCAATGTTTAAATGGTCAATGATAGCTTGAATTTGGGAGCAGTCGTCTTCTGCGCTCCATCCCTTGCCTAGAACAATTTCTGCTACATCCTCTAGATTGTTGCCATTCACGAATGCGTAAGTTGAAAAGTAATTACCTTCGATTGATTTTTTAATTTGATTTTTTGATTTCATAATGATTGATTGTTTTTTTTTAAATTGTGATTGATTAGTTATTATTAATTGTTTGAACATATGAGGGGAATCGAACCCCTCACTAGAACCATTTTTATGCTATGCAAATGTGAATATTTTATTATCCACAGTATTCTCGGTAACAAACTTCATTACCTCATCGAATGCTATGTTATTCATGCGATAACCACCACCACTAACTAGGTAATGTAACTTATCATTCTCATCCTTTGGCGCACTAACGTGGTTTGTGTAACGTGTAACGGCATTAAATAATCCCCATATAGTCTTACCTTCCAAATTAATTTCAGTTTGTAAGGAATCAGCAAAAGCGGTCACTTGATTTAGCTTTCTACTGCTTACATCTTTCTTATTAGTGTTAACATCAATAGTGAATAGTTTTCTTATCACACGTTCCACCATCTCATCCTTTAGCTCGATGTCAGCCATCTTCTTGAAGTTACCCATCAATACTTCATCTAGATGCAAAGCCTTTCTTAAATCAGCCATGGCAGTCTCAATTCTACTCTTTGCTGATTCAGTGTGACGGAACTTATCTAAATCTTTGTATGCACGATGGAAAGTATTTTTGCATACTACTACTTGACTAGTTGACCCGAATCCGATTGATGCACTGCCATCATTAGAATTCAAGGCAGTAATCCATCTCATGATAGATGACTTCCCGATGTACATACTAGGTAAAGCGGCTTGTAAGTATACCTTCTTACCTCCATCTAGTTCACCTCCTCTAGTAGTCTCTAAACCGATGCCCTCGGTAGCTCCTACGATGGTTTCTGCTAACTCCCAATTCTGCATTGGCACATAACGATTACCTACACTTCCTAACCATGCATCAGTATCGTTTCTGAAGATACCAAATGTCTCGGTGTTTTTACCATCTTTAGCAAATAACTCTTCTTTGCTTACTGACCAATTTAAATTAGTGCTTTCTAATAAATTAAAAGTCTTTTCTTGGATTGATTGATTGTTGTTTTTCATGATTTTTGTTATTTAATTGTTTAAGACAAGGCTTTTTAAACCTTGTTTCGATTATTTAAATCTCGTCAGTTAAACTATTGTACATTGTCTCGATAATAGTTAGCTATGCTTATTACTTCCAATGCTAACTGCTCGTTAGACATCTTTGCCAAGCTAACTACATCTTGTACTGTTTCGAATTCGTCAGATGCCAAATCCATGATGGCATCAATTAATTTTTCTCTGATTGTTTCCATGGTGTTTATATGCTTTTTAAATCTTTGTGATACTTATATAAAATTGCTTCGCTTGAATCGTAGCTAAGATGTGTGGCATCCTTATTTATCCTATCTCTTGATGATGGATAGTCATCTTCTCTTTTAATGCTTCTAATAGCATTACGCATATCCTTTTTTGCATCTGCTACACTGCTATAATTTAGCCAAATGCAATTGAACATCCCATCCTTTTTACTTTCGTAATTTGACATCTTTGATAGTATCTTGAAGTTACCACCGATTTGACCCGTAATTAAAATTTGTGCTCTCATGATTTAATTGTCTCCTATTTTAATAATTGAATAATAACCATCAATGAATTCATTGTTACATGAATCGAATTGATAGTACTCTTGTACTCTTGCTTGTGCCAATTCCAATGTAGGAAATGCGCTGATAATACTGCCATTTGCAGTGTTTTGAATGATGTAATTTGTCATGCTATTTAATTGATTTTTTAGGTTTGATAAAATATGCTCCGTTTGGACTGTAGACTTCGTAATTCATAGCATCTGCTATTCTAGTTAAATCTAGCAGTCTCTGAGCAATCTGCTGAGGAAGAAATGAGTACTTCGTACCTACATTCCACTGCTCTTTTTTACTGCTCTGCTCCTCTAGGCATTTGTACTTATTGAATTGCCATTCCAATTCACATTTTAATTCTCTAGCATTCTCGCAGTCATTTATTATACGTTCTGCAAACTTTGTTGATGCCAATGATGGACTGTTTTTTAATCTTAAGAAAGATTCCTTTTGAGTGATTGTTTTCATGTTGATTGATTGTTTTTTTTAGTGATTAATTAATTGATTTATTGTGAGCACAAGTCCCATGACTCTAGCTCGTTTACTCTTTTAACATTTAAGCCTAATTCCTTATAAATAAAATTAGCTAATTTAGTATTACCTACAGTGCCTTCAGCTATCTGATTTGTGCCTATAGATGCTACAACGTCTGAAGTGCTCATGCCTAATATTCTACTGCAAAATTTAACATCTTGCCCTAAGAAGAATTGTTTGACATATTTTTTGTTTCTGACTACTAATGACCAATTATGACAAAAGCCATATTCCGTTGTGATTAAGATTGTTTTCTTCATGATATTTATTTATTTAATTGTTTGAGCATAGCATGGGAATCGAACCCATGCCTTGAACCATTTATGCTAGTGTTTGCTTATTCTTTACTTCTATTATAAACTGCGAATTAACATAAGAGACGTGCTCTTTTATGATTTTAGGAAGATGTTTGATATCGAATTCTTGATAGTTGTGAAAATTACCTTCGTAATTGCCATCACAAGCAGTAATTACACCATAATTATTTAGCACTCTAAACGATTTTATATGTCTATAGCTTTGATAATTGCCATAGTCACTAGTATTAACGCATATGGTAATATCCTTGAATTTCTTTTTAGATACTTTCACTGCATTCTTAAACGATTCTAGTATGTCATCTGCATCTATCAGATAACTGCTAGTTGTGAATAGCATATCAACTATTCTGACTACTGAAGTAGTGTTTCTATCAATCTCAGATTCGATTTCGATAGTAATTTTGATTGTTTTTTCCATGTGATTAGTGATTAATTAAGATTGTTGATAAAATAACGATTGTAAAGAAAGCAGTCATACCAATTAACTGCAAACTAGCTTGTTTTCTCATTTTTGATGCCCATGGGCAATTCTTTGATTGTTTTTTCATGTGATTGATTGGTTTTTTAAATGTGATAATTGATTAATATCTGCCTATGTTACCGATGTAATGGAAATGACTAGAAGTAGTAACTTTATAACCTAATTTATTAGCTACATAGTAACAAGCATCTCTTAAGCGCTTGATATCATTGGTATCTTTGCTATATAATTCACCTAAATACCATTGTTGGTATAAATCACCTCGGTTAATCTGCTTTTCTATGGTTTGAGCGAAGTTTAACTCCCAACATATAGTTTGCTTGATGTCTCGTAGTGTTTCGCAGTCCTTAAATACCATTCTAACTCTTGGATTCATTGGGAATTCTGCTTGTAATTCTGCTAATAATTGATTTTTAGTTTTCATAATGATTGATTGGTTTTTTATGTGATTGGTTAGCCAATAGATGAATCGACATCTGATGAATTCCAAATTAATTGGCTAATATATTTTATTAATGGTCAAAATAAGTTTATTGTTAGTAAACTTATAAAAACATCATGGTATATCCCCTCCATGATAGGTTTATTCGATTGATTCGTAGTCTATTATACGATATCAGTATCTGTTTTCAACTGTATTTCAGTGTTTATTGGTTTAGAGTCGTAAATGATTCACATTATATAGATTCGGCAATGTTTCACAACAAACTAACTATATAAAACTACTCAATGATTAGTATCTTTATACATATACATACTAATTGACTAAAAGAACGATATTTTCGAGAATTTTTCGGCTTGAAAACATTGGCAATATACGAGCACATTTTATAAATGCAAGCACTAATCAAGATGAAATTATAATTATTTTTCAAGTGATTGATTATCAAGATGATTATTTTTAGTATAATTCAAGATAATAATGCAAGTGAATGATAATGAGGGGAATAAAATATACTGCTGATAATCAATGATATAGCAAGTAGTATTCAAGAATGAAAACTAAATAGCTGAAAATGAGCACTATAAGTTAATAAACTGAATGTGAGATGTTTACATTACTGAAAATGAGCACAAAATATAAAGATATTAGGCTAAAAAATCACTAAGGATAAAAGGATAATTATAATGCTTACTGATAAGAATAATAACATCTATAGTAACGGAATATTTATGATGACCATGTTTAACATTAGATAGGAATGCATAAGGCAATTCACAGTCTTTAGCTATTCGATAGTATGTAATGCCTTTACTAACACATAGTGAGTCTATCCATCGAATGAATAGCAAATGTGCCTTTAAACGATTGGCATTCCGTATTTCATATGTAGTATTATCGTTTTTGATGTGCAATGATAAGGATATTTTGACGTTATTAGTCATTTAAAGGGCTAAAAAAACTATGCTCTCAAAAACTTGTCTCCATCCCATGAGCAATTGGCATTTTGCATCTTATAATCAGCAAGTTATATTTTGAAGATGATTTTGTAAATAGCTGATTATCATTCAACCATTTCATTGAGTCTTCGAGGATTGTATGCTAGTATTATTTACCCATGTGAAACGTTCGTTTCTGATAGTACAAAGCAAGGCAGTAAGCAATATGTTTATGCCTATTGCCTATTGGCTTTGCTCAGTTTCTTTGGTTTCTATTTACCAAATATTTATAAATTATATGTTGGATGTCATCGTAATACCTTTTAAATCAATGTGGTGGCAATGGTTCTCATGGGGTGGCGGATGTTTTTTTGAGCGACTCGGTGATGGCTTTTATTATGGTTACCGCACATTTTCACCGCCATACCTTCTTTGCACGACCTCCTTGCCGACCACCAATAAAAAAAACCCCACCGCCCTAGTTATCAGGGGGTGGGGCTATTTTTTAAAAAATGGGGTGGTATGCGAACGCTAGTGAGCGTACTTGTATATAGACTTCAACGATAGCGATATGCCGTTCTCTAGCAGCCTCCTTTGTATCTCTGCCTTTGGAACATTATTCTGGCTGTACGCTTTGATTAGTTCTATACCTACGTTTGACTTCTTGACGTACACTCTTTTCTTGGCTATCTCTGCCATTAGTATTTTAGCTTTATTTGGGTCTTGCATTTCAGGATTGCCTAGCGAGCTGATTATGCGTCCGTTCTTTGTTACATGGAATCCGTTCTTCTGTATACGAACCTTGATTGAGTTTAGTCCTGCTGCTGTTCTCTCTGATATCATTACTCTCTCTCTTTCTGCCATAGAGCCGAACAGGTGGATTGAGAAGTTGTCCATCTCTGGTGCATCAGCACACTTGAATTGTACCTTACTATCCATTAGGTTTGCTATGAAACTAATGCTACGAGACAGTCTATCTAACTTTGCCACGAGTAGTATTGCCTTCTTCTCCTTGCACAAATTTATTGCCTCTCTTAATTTAGGTCTATCGCTCTTCTTTCCTGACTCAATTTCAGTAAATGTTGCTACTACTATCCCCTTGTTTGTGATTGGTAATACCATTTGTTCTTGTGCCTCTAGTCCTAGTCCGCTATTGGCTTGCTTGTCTGTTGATACCCTGAAGTATGTGACGTAATTGTTGGTAGTTGTACTCATTTTCAGTTCCATTTTTGATTATACATTTTTCTCATATTCTCAAGCAGTTGCTCTTGGGTTTTTATGTACCCCATATCTATAGCGAATGCAAGCTTACCTTCTATTGTCTTCAACTCTTCCAATTGTTTAGCAGTAGCTAAGTTTCTTAAACCTGTTTCGTGTTTGTTAAATACTATCCAATTAAGTCCTTTTGCTATTGATATATAATCAGGATTGTTAAATCTAGTTATCGCCTTTGACAGGTCTCTGTAAAAATTACCTGCCTCAATCCTGTTTATAATTAGCGAGTCTGTCAACCATCCTATAACCTCTGCCTTAAATATAGGATTTAAGTCCATGGCTACCATAACAAAGATGTACGGATTTACCCATACTGCTCTTGTATCTCTAGCTCCAGTTGTCTTATAAACTCCTAGTGTCTTCATGTACTTTGCAAAGCCCTGTTTTTCAATGTTCTCTATAAAACTACACATAGGTATTTTTATAACGCCTTGCTTCTCAAGTAAGTAATAAAGAACTTCTATATTGTCTGTCATTATCCTTGCTACATTCTTTTCTACCCAGCCGTTTTTTACCCTAGATACTGTGTAGGCTTCTTGAAGGTCTGACAAACTAAGAAAACCTTTTTGAGTTTGCTGCCTGATTTTAGTTCCGAATAGATTTCTATCTTCCGAAATGATTATTATGTTTGACTTCATAAGTGCAAATGTATATAAATATTTATAACAAACAAGTTTTATCGTAAAATAAAAAAACCCTAGCAAATTAATAATAGGGCTACTTGTACTTTTTTACAATAACTTTACCATCGGGACTAACACTCCTTTGCTTGTGTTGTTATCTCCTCCTAATGTATATTTTTGATTGTTTTTCAGAAAGCACTCTCTGACTACCTCCTTTATAATCTTTGTTGGGACTATAATAGCAGTGCCATGCGCCTCTATTCTGTATATCCAAATGTCTGCGGTGGTAACAGATATTCCACTTGGCTTGCCTCTTGAAAATACTTCTATAAATAGGTTACCAGTCTTATGAGCCATTCTATCGCTCTTAACCTCTACCTTAAATGCTCCAGTAAATATTCCCTTTACCCAGTCTTCTGCCTCTTCGCCAAAAGCTAAGTCGTATGTAAATGAGTTTGAGTGCTTCATATTATTTTCTATCTAAAGTTATGTTTTATATTTCAGATATCAGGTTTAAGCTGATATGCTTGCTAAAATACCTAAAATATACCTTTCAGATGCCACTTTTGTGTAAAAATAGCACAAATACGGTACTTAAAATGTGATTTTTTCACATTTGCCTGTCTAAAGATATATTCTTACAGAACCTAATTTCACGATTGCTAAGAGTCCAAATCTCTCCATTATCCATAGCGCAGGTAAATAGCAAGTCATGTTCTTGTGAGTAATCTATAACAAGGAAGGCATAGCCCTCCATGTTATCAGACACTCTAAATACTGGAATCATTGGATTTAACTGTAATATCATCTGTTTGTTATTTTGTACAATTTACTTGGTTTTGTCTGACATATCATACACGTTACTACTGTAACTACTAGTTATTGAATGATTTGTAACGCAATTTGGTCACTTTTATTGCCAATTTTTGTGACGAGTTACCTCAAGAATACTTTAATAGTCCTACCACCATCTTGATACTGAACTTGAATCTCTTGGAAGTCATTTAACTCCTTGAACATACTTAATATCCTACCTATAGGCTTATCATTGCCTGCGTGATTTATAACCTCAAACCTTGTTACTTCTACTTCTTTTTTGTTTTCTTTTTCCATTTTATTTATTTGTTGTTAAGTACTGATGTAATAATCCTGCTATAGACTCTACTAGTTGTTCATTCATCCAATCTGGGTTTCCACTATGGTAAAGTATGCAATGTGCTAGCTCATGGCAAAAAGTCGATTCGACTATGCTCTGCTTGTACTTTCTCCAGCCTTTCTCTCCCTTATACTTGCTTGCTATTATGATTATGTTGTCATAAGATATAAATCTTCCAAAGCATTCGTTCTCAGCACAGTACTTGTTATCGTACTTTACTACTATTGTTTGCCCTAGCATATTGAAGGAGGAAGGTATAATCATTATTGTAAGAATGCTTTCTTCATCTCCTCTAATAGTTCTGCTCTCTGTTCATCTGTCATTGGAGCTGCTGGCTCGTAATCCTTTTTGCTCATTTTCAGTTCTTCGCAATAAGCCCACAACTCTTCATCATTATTTAATATTGCCTTATTATCCTTATCCCAAGCCCATTCATTATTATGGTCTTTCAAATCGTAAAGGTAAGAAGAAATCCATTCTGCTGCCTCTTCTCCATAATAACACTTCATCATCATCTCTATGACATTGATATACTCGTCCGTTACGCCAGTTACATCTACCATTGGGTACAGCACATTAACAACTGCATCTGCCTTTCTTATCCTATCAAGGATACTTTTAAATACTTCTACTTTCATAATTTATTTGTTAAATGTTTCTGTTAAATATCTTTCGTATGCTTTTTGAACTTTATTTTCTTCCATTCCTGAGTACCATATTGCGAAATGAAACATTCTTTCCTTCTCCATTTCTTCAGCCTGCTTCAATATAGCATACCAAGTTAATTTGTCCTTTGGCTTATCCCATAATTTCTTGAATAGCCACTCTGTTGATGTTTGTTTGCTCATTTTATTTATTATTGTATAAAGTTTTCGTTAAAAAAATTCTCACAGTCCTCTTCTGTGTTTAATCCTCCCTCATCGTAAGTTCCCTGTGCATACGAGTTTATTAAGCATTGCTTCTCTAATATCAAGAATCTCTGGAACTCTGTATTTAAGTCATTACCTATAAAGTGCCTATTTACTCTCATGTAATCTATTAGCTGTGATACTGCTGTCTTTACCATTACATTTATTATTTATTTAATTTCTTAAAATACCTTCTTGCTGATAGTAGGCATAATAATTTTTCAACATTTGGTTTTATTCCTATTTCTGGAAAAACTTCCATCATTACCTTAATTGCTCTTGTTGTTTCTTTTCTTGTGTATGTTGTCATTTTGTTTCTATGCTCTCTGCTAATTCTAATAAGTAATTGTCTATTGTTTCTTGATGAAAAGTCATACCTATCAGCATTGCGTTTACTGCGTTGTATATTTCTTCTAGTCCTACAGAGTCGCTCATTGTTGCACTATATTCAGCACCATTTGACTCGAATGTTATTTTTAATTTTCCTTTTTCCATCATATATTTATATTTCTTTTAAAAACTTCTATCCAAATATTTAGCCAACCAAATTGAATGTCAATAATTCCATAATAATTTGAATATTTCATTCCTTTAAATACTCTGAACATAATGCCAAAGTCTGACCAATCCCATATATAATTTATTTTCATATTTTTAATTTTATTACTTCTTTTATAAACTCTGGTGATATCCATTTGTTAATTGCTACATAGTACTCGAATCCATCTTTATAGGCTAACACAGTTTCTTCTTTTCCTTCAAATTCAGTTCTTACTTCATACTGATTATCAGGGTCATAACGTAAGTTAAACTTAATAGCATCCTCGTTATTCTTTTCTATAGCGTGTTGCATAGATGGATTCCTATTCACCCATTCGTGTAATCTTGCTCTTTCTTCTGTCGTAAGTTCGTGGTAGTACTCGTTTATTACATTATCCCAGAACATTGCTCTTGCTATAGGTCTTGGCGGTATACACGCCTCTACGAGGAACGAAAATTCAAAGAAGTCAATCTTAAACCTTTGTTTGTTTTTCTTTGCCATTATAATTTATCTCCTTTTTCATTTTCAGGAAAGCTATCATAGAATTTTTTTACATATAATAGTCTATAGTTTCTTTGCACTTCTTCTACATCCCACTCTTTATTCTCCTCAACTATTCTGTCGTATTCTTTTTGTGATATGATTCTCTTAAGTGCTTCTTCTCTGCTTGTTGTTTTTGCCATATGATTATTTTTTATTTTTTATCTACTTACTACAACCCCATTATGCAAAAGTGTTACCTGACAAGGTACTTCCACATTCTCTATTTGTTTGTGCCTCTTTCTTAACCTTTTGCAGTAATGCTCGTAACTCCACTGACAACTTTTTTCTTTTTTATTATAAGCTTCCCACTTGTAAATCAAACCTTTAGCGCATTTATTAGTTAAGTCGTACACTATATCGCTGATGCTGAAGTAGTAATGCTCAAAGTACTTGACTACATCTCCTGATTGCTGTGCCATATTGTAGTCAAAATTAATTTTTTGCTTCTTTATAAACTCTTCTATATATCCTGTGCAGATGCGCTCGTATTGAAAGTTTAATGTGGATATGGTTTCTTTGCGTGTCATAATTAAAAGATATAATCGTGATTACTAATTTGTCCGTTAATATAATAGTTTCTAAAGGTAAAGCCACTCATACTGTTCTGGAAGTTAGTCTTAACCCAATTACTAGGTGGAGCAAAGCTAGGGAAATTATGGTATTGAAACTTGGTACTACAAGATTTATCTATCAACAATTGGTGACTATCTCCTTTATCAAACTCTATAACAACACCTTTCTTAGATAAGTAATTTTGGTCAATAAAATGAGAAATAGTCTTGATAATTTTGTCAGTAATCTGTGGTTTCATTCCAAACTTCATAGTTCCACCATCCTTGCCATGACACTCAATTATACAGAACTTATCCATGACCATATAGTAATCCATAAATTTGCGTTGTATGTTAATTATCACGTTATTAGGATATTTAAGTTCTATATAAGTCTTAAATGCCGAGTTAACTATATAAGAGAAAGCTCCAGAGTGATTATCATCGGTAATATTATTACAAACAATTTTATTGTAAAAAGGAATTAAGCTATCAATCATTCTTATTTTAAATCTAAGAGCCACGTCAAAAGATTTTTGATTGTCCATATTCTGTGGCAAGTGATGTTCTCTTCTTATTGTCATGCCGTCCCAACCGTCCATAAAGTCTCCTAAGTCACTGATATACAGAGTATCAAACTTTTTGTGGTTTAATATCCAATCAACAGCTATTTTAAGTCTCATATTCAATTCTTCTTCATCCCACTTGCCTTCGTATAATGCAAAACCATCCTTATTAACACACATACCAACGTGAACATCAGTATAAATAAACCTGTCAAAGCCATGAAGACTATCGAGTGAAGGTTCTAATATAATAGGCTCTATCTTATCTTTGAATATTGATAGAAAATCTATTTCCTTAAAATCTATCTCACCTTCCTCTGGTTTTATATAATTAGGGTTCTTTACAAATACTGAGAAGTCTTTATTTCTTTTATCCCAATAATGAGGGACATCTTGACTAGCCATATTTACAGCTTCAGATACTTCAAAATCTCCTTCGTGATTATCTAATATCCTTTTCTTATGTCTGTATATATACTTCCTGAATTCTCTTAGCTCATTAAAACTTAAAGTAAAATTTAGTTTCTGACAAACCTGTCTTGCAATTTCGGTATCTGATTCTAAATTTTTTTCAAGAATAACTTCTTTAATTACCTCCTCGTAAATTGCCCACCTCGATACTTTATTGTTTGCCATATATGTTTTTATTATAATCCAAATAAGTTTTTAATATTATCTAATACATCATCTTCAAAAATATTAGATTTAGTAATATCTTCTACGCTAATATAATTAAGTCTGTCATTTACTTTTTTTTTAGCATCTTCTATATTATAAGCTCTAACCTTGGTGGTCATCTTTCTGCCGTAAAACTCAAAACGTAATATGTAGTCTTTCATATTTTTCTGTAATTTATTTTGCAAATATATTTCATAAAATGAGAAAAACAAATTATTTATTTATTATTTTAAATTATTATTGTTTTGACTTATATATTGGCTAAATATTGTTTTTATATTCTGTATTAGATAATATATTGTCGAGTAAATTTTAATTGGCTGATTTTCATTAATTATTAAAAATAAAGCTTGCGTGTTTAAAATGCTAAACTACATTTGCGACATGGAAAACATAGAAAATTATAAGAGCGTATTAGAATACGCCAAGGAAAAGAGTATAAGCGTTCAAGCTGTATACCAAGCAATCTCAAGAAAAACCTTAGATTTTATTAAGCTAGGGAAAACTATTTTAGTAAAGGTTAAATAAAAAATCAAATCATGGCGGAGAACAAAAAATCATTTATTGCATATTCTGATTGGCATGGAATGTTCCACGCACTTCCAGATGAAGTTGCAGGCAAATTAATTAAACATATATTCTCTTATGTAAATGACGAGAATCCTTCTAGCGAAGATTTTATTATAAATGCTTTATTTGAGCAGATAAAAGCAACTCTTAAAAGGGATTTAATCAAATGGGATAAAGAGCGTAGCCAAAGAAGCGATGCTGGTAAAAAAAGTGCTGAATCTAGGTTAGCGAAATCCAACGAGCGTCCAACGGAAGATAACGAGCGTCAACGAAATTCAACTGTAAGTGTAAGTGTAAGTGATAATGAAATAGTAAATACCGATAAATCGGATATTATAAACTGGACTGAGCTTTTAAAGTTCTTTAATTCTAAAACTAATAAAAACTGCAAGGTTATACCAACAAAAGCTAAAACTGCTTTTACTGCTAGACTAAAAGAAGGTTACAGTAAACAAGATTTTGCTACAGCTATACAGAACTGTGCAGCTGACGAGTTTCACATAAACAACCCTCACCATCTAACTCTAGAGTTTATAAGCAGACAGGATAAACTAGATAAATACTTAAATATTGGAGATAAACCTAAAAACTCAGAAAAACAAAACCCTAAAAACCTAAGAGTAGTAATATGAAAGTTAAAAGAATTAACGATGTAACAGAACAACTGTTTGACTTACACAAAAACAATACATCAAACTTACTAAGCACTGGTTTTAAAACTTTAGACGATTACTATCAGGTAAGACCTAGTAACACTACCATCATTTACGGATATCCTAGTGCAGGTAAGAGTGAGTTTGCTATGCAATTACTTATAGGACTTACAGTTAAGTACGGAAAGAAGCATTTAATCTATACACCTGAGACAGGAACAGCTGAGGAGATATTCTCTGAGATAGCACACGCACTAACAGGTAAAAGCTTTGACAAAAGATTCCCTAATTACATTACAGAGGCAGAAATTTATAGGGTACAGCCTTTTATTCAAGAACATTTTGCAGTTATTGAGGACGATGGTGTAAACGGACTAAGCTTAGACAATTATTTTGAGTTAGCTAGAGAAGTAAAGAGAGATAGGGGATTAGATTGTACTTTGCTAGATAACTTTAACGATTTAGAACACAGTGCATCAGACTTAGCTAATATCGCATCGTACTTACCTGTCTTTCTTCCTAAATGGAATAAGTTTTCTAAGATAGAGAACCTACATTCTTTTATGATATGTCACGCAAGAAATCCTACAGGTGTTAAATCAGGAGAATTGCCAAAAGCACCTAGTGTATTTGAAATAAACGGAGGTCAGGCTTGGTATGCAAAGGCTCAGAGCTTAATTTGCGTTGATAGACCCTACGAGGAGATAAACGGACTCATGCAACAGTCTAATACGGCAAACATTGATGTCAAGAAGATTAAACCTAAGATTGTAGGCAAGAAAGGATTAGTTCCTTTGGAGTTTGAGTTCAGCAAGAAGTGCTATAATGAGACAGTTGATGGTCGCATACTTAGGATTGACACTGGATTTAAGAATTCTTATCAAGTTCCAGAAGAAACTAAAAAGAAGATAGGCGAGAAGATAGCCACACAAGCAAGTTTTGATTTACCAGAAGATTACACACCTTTTTAAATATGGAAATAGAAGAATATAAAGAAATACAGAAGATTAGAACAGAAGAGTATAAGTTAATGGTCAAAAAAGTTGACGAGTACTTTGCCTTATTCTCAATAAATAACAGGAATGCTGAGCTATACGCAGAATTTTGGGAGTTCTATACTTTCATAGAGGAATTTGAGCTAAAAGCTATAAAATCACAGGGTAAACAAAAGGAAAATGCATTAGAACACTTAAAGATGCTTTATCGTATGCAACAGTTTAACGCAAAGGTGTTTGCTAGATTTAATTACGAGAATGTAATACTAAGTGCCAAGGCTAAAAGACTACAAAAGGAGCAATTTATATTTCTAAATGAAATTAAAGAATTAAAAGAACAAATAGAACTTACAGAAAAAATAAATAATCTATAAAAAACATGAAAAAAAATCTAAATTACAAAGAATGCTCGTTCATATTGAACAGGAGTGAGGAGTATTGTCAAGGTCTTATGATGAAGGAGAATGGCAAGATGGGAATTCAAAAAGAATTGACCCCAAAAGAATTTAAAGAAGAGGCTGCATCTTGGTCAATATCAGTTGAAAGACTATCAGAGATAACAAAGATAGATGTAGCTCATTTACTAGAAGATATTAATAAAAACTTCTTCAGAAACGAGATTTGTGTAGAATATTTGATAAAGAAAGTAAATCAAAAGTTTAAGCCTAATGCCAAGACTGGTGCATATCCTATATCGATAGTTATTCCTGAAGAAATTACAGCACTTATGAACGAGGAAAATCAAAAGAAGTGCATAAAGGTATTAGAAGAAAGAGTAAGTAAAAATGTTAATTTTAAACTAGTAAATAAAAATATATGATAGACAAAATAATAGGAACAGTTTTTTATGATGGGCTAAACTATATGGTAATAGACCCATATTGCGGTTTAATATGTATAAATCAAAAAGATGCAAAACAATTTAAGAATAGAGATACTATATCTTATGAACGAAAAACTTGTTGGCTTGATAACAAAAAAGGAAAAACAATAGGATGGGAAAAATTTGCATATCAACCAAAATTAATAATAAAATAAAAATATATGATAACTAAATCACAATGGGCAGCAATGCCACAAGAAGAAAAAGATAACATCATGACTAATGTCAGAATTTCAATTATTGGTTTGCACGCAACCTTAAATGCAGCCAAACACTACAAAGATTTTATCAAGGAGTACGAGGTTGGAATAAGTAATAAAAAGACTGTCAAGGTTTTAAAGGACGGATTTATTAGTTTAGAGTATTTATTGTCGTTTATTGATAGTGCTTTTAAGGTGAGCAAAGAAGTTAAGAAGGAAGATATGGATGCTGAGGAAGAGTTCACCTATAAGATTCTTGAGAACTTAGAAAACGAGTGCTTCCAGTTTGTTAATCACGAGATGGGTTTTAATATGATTAGAAAAGCTTTAGGATAATGGAAATTAGAATACTTAAACAGGGCGTTTACGAGACCGACAAAGGAGAAAAGATAAAGATTATTGAAATATGGTATGGGGCTAATCCTCGTATCGTATTCCAAATAGGCGATACAGTTTACACTAGAAGTAGGGAAATATTTGAGGAAGGAATTAGAAATAATAAAATAATTAAAAAACTTTTTTGAAATGAGAAAAATATTTCTATCTTCGCACTCGATTGTTGGGTCTGATTAACCCGAGTTTTTCATGTGATTCTTAAAAAAGCCTAGTAGTAATATTGGGCTTTTTTTTTGTTTGATTATATATTACATTTGCATAATAAAAAATAATTTAAAACAATATTTTTATGATACCACAAATAATAGGAGCAGGATTACAAGCGTACAATATGTACAATTCTTGGCAAGACAAGAATAAGGCAGAAGCAGCAGCTGCTCAATTAGATAGACAGCCAGTTCCTCAATATACCCCAAATTCAAGATTAAATAGTTTCTATCAGCAAGCAGTTGCTGGTGTTGCTAGCCCACAAGGATACACAGGAGCAGAAACAGCAGGATACAACTCTCGTTTAGCTCAAATAATAGCCTCTAGAAATGCTAATGCTCAGAATATGGGTGGCGGTGGAATAGGAAGAGCTGTTGGAGCTATGGGTAACGCTGAAGCCTTAAATTCTTTAAATCAATTCAGCGGTAACGATGCTGCTTTAAGAAGAAGTGCATTTAACGCTGCTATGGGTAGACAGCAAAGTGCTATGGGTCAGTACCAGAGCCTTGATAACATGAACACTCAAACAGCCTTACAAAGAAGATTAATGAAGGAGCAAGGTTTAGGTCAAGCTATTCAAAGTAATAAGGCTATGATAAGCAATAGTTTAAATAATCTGGGCGGAGATTTAATGGGATACGGTATGACTAAAGACCTTATGGCACAAAGATTGGCTGGAGCAAATCCTACAGCTACAGCAGGAATGCCTAGTGCTGATTTAGCTAAAACCTACTACGGAGCAGGAGGAAAATTAGGTTTAAGCAATAGATTTAGCAACTACGCACAAAATGCGGTTGATAATTCAATGCAACCATTAACATCTCAGGGTGCAATAACAAATAATCAAACATTTTCATTAGGTAATAGGAATCCAGCATTTTCAAGTGCTTTTAACAATCCGACAATACTTTCGGGAGGAAGATTAGCAAGACAAGGAGGGATAGAAGGTAATCCTGTAACTTCTTTTGGGAATAACGGATTTTTTAATAGCATGAGGAATGACGTAATTCCTTCTAGTAGAAGTATGTACGCACAAGATATTATAAATAATCCAATAGGAAGAAACTATAATAGAAGTTATAACGAATATAATATAGACTAATGGAAGATACTATAGGATTAGCAGGAAGCTTAGGCTTAATAAATAAGGGAAGCGCAGCTTTTGGCGGTAATGTGTTGACAAGAGCTTCTGACAAGGCACTTCAAATGGATGCAGCCGAAAAAAAGGCTGAGGCATTAAGATTAGCTAAACAGGCTCAGGAAGAGAAAGTGTTAGCTGGCAGAATGAAAGTTGGAGGTAAGTTTGATGAGTTAGCCAGAAAAGATGTAGAGAAGAGCACTAATGATATGCTTATGAATAAAGGATATTTAGACCCTCAAAAGCTTGCTACATACAATTTAGATATGGGAAGATACGAGGAGGCAACTAAAGAGAGAGCTGCTGCTAAAGAGATTCTAAGCAAGAATAAATATTTAATACCAGAAGCAGATAGCAAGGCATTTCAAACTCACGATATTCCGTATTTAGCAGAAAGAGCAAAAGACCCTACAAGCGGAATTACTCCAGACCCTAATTTACCAAATGTATATCGTTTAGCTACTGAGAAGCTAATTCCTAAAATTGATGTAGGAGAAGCTCTTAAAAAATCCAAAAGCCTTCTTTCAGAAGGAGATTATGATTATGGCAAAAAGACAACAGTAAACGTAAATGGCAAGGTAAAAGTTCAAGTTCCTCTAAAAGCACAATCTTTAATTAATGCTGGGCAAATATTTTTACAGGACGAGATTAATTATAAAAACTTTGCAGACGCTTATAAACCAGATATATTAAAAGTTATGCAAGCTAATCCAGCTATGGAAGAGCCTACAGCTGCTTTAAAAGTATATACTGATAAGTTATCTCAAATAGGTAAAATAGAGAGAGATGTTACGCCTAGCAAAGGAGTAGTTATAAACAATACCTTTACATCAAGCGGAAAGGGAAGTTTTGAAAATAAAAATATAAGAATAACTGAAGTTGAGCCAACACCAACAATTAAGCAAGGAGAATACCTTTATACTTATATTGGTAAAAAACCAGATGTAATAAACTTAAACGTAGGTGGAAAAGACGATACCATTAAGAAATTTAAAGATGTTACTTATGTGGGCAAAATAGATAATAACAAGGGATATGTTCTAGGAACTAGAAAAGCTACTTTAAAAGAAATGGAAAGCCCAGAATTTACCGCTCATTTGCAAAATGGCGGAACTACGGATAATTTCCCTGCAAAAGTAGAAGTGCCTTTATCTGTTATTAAAGGTGTTCTTCAAATAGATGAGGATACTTGGAATAAAATGAATTCTGTAGGCGGTAATTCTAAGCCAGCGGTAAAGGCATCAGCAAATGCAGTTAAAGTAATGAATCCAGTAAAAAATCCGTTAATTACAAAAAAAGGAAGATAATTATGCCAGAAGGAATAGACAAGGGATTATTAGAAGAATACATAGCAACTGCAAATAGCGGTAAATACAAATCAATGGCAGAAGTTAATGCCAAATTTCCAGAGCTAAAAGACTACAGCCCAGATTTATTAGAGGAGTATGTTGCCACTGCAAATAGTGGTAAATATAAGACTCTTGACGAAGTAAATTCAAAATTTCCAGAATTTTCAACATCAAAAACTCCTGCTGTTCCATCGTTCTCAACAGATATGTCAAATACAAATACATTACCTGTAATGAAGAACTCTCCTCTACAGGCAAATGTAGACAAACCTGTAAAAGTAGTAGCACCGACATACATTGACCCTACAAAAGTTTTAAAAACTAAAGACGTTGTAGATATAAATGCAGAAAAAGCTCCAAAGACAATGGCTCAAATTGACGAGGAGAGCAGGATTACTATGCAGAACAGAAATATCTTTACGCTTACGCAGAGAGGTTTAGACGAAAGTATTGAATACCAAAACTTATTAGTAAAAAAACTGGCAAAGGAATTAGGCTACACTGACGACAATTCCTTAAAAGGAACTACTGCTGTTCAAAAGTTAGCTAATGACAGACAAGAAGGATGGAAAGAAGATTATTTAGAACCAGAAGAACTAGCTCAAGTAAGAGCTTTTGAAGACTACGAAGTATTTAAAGAACAAGGGAGAGAAAAAGAATCAAACGAGGCTTTACAAAAATATTTAAACAGCAGGACTGAGTACAGAAAAAAAATAGACAACGATATAGTAGATTTAAAAGGAGAACTGGTTTCAGCAGAAGGTGATGATGCAGTATTAATAAGGGCAACCATTGCCGAGCTAGAGGCTAAAAAACTTCCTTTTTATGACCCTAAAAAGCAGATGGAATCATTTTTAACAGAAAATGAGACAGATGTAGCAGCAGTGTCTAAACCTACAGAGACGGCTCAAGAAAAATTAAAAAAATATATACTTGCACAAGATAATCTTGTAACTAATTTAAGAAATAGACTTGGAATTACTGGTAAAAACAATAGCTTTCAAAGGTTTACAGATGAATGGAAAGTACTACAAGGAGACAGAAGACAAAAAGATGATTTAGAACTTCTTCATAATACAGAATTAAAAATAAAGAATGCTGTTCAGATACTTGAATTAAATAGAACCCCTTTAGACAAAGACAGTGCGTGGGGCGTACTTGCTAAAGAATTTGTTGGAGAACTGATTCCTATGAAGAAAGGTTTTAGTGGAGTAGACAATACGATAGCTGCAAATATTGGCAGTATAGTTAGGGACGCAGATATAACGTATGCCGCAAATGAAAAGCAAGTACAAACAGCTGAATTTGCTAGTAATCAATATCAGTTTGGTAGTGCAAAGTGGGTTTCTCAAAATTTAGCCCCAACACTAGCTATTATGGTCGAAATGATACCAGCGACATTGCTTACGGAAGGCTTAGGGTCGACTGGATATTTATCAAGACTAAGTAGACCTTTAAAGATTTTAGCAGAAAGAGGTAGCCTAGGTAAAGCTGGAGGAACTTTTTTTAAAGTAATACAGGCAAATAAATATGGTCGTGGTTTATTAAAAGCTGCCGCCAGTGGTGTTAATTACGGTATAGAAAGTCAAGCAGTTACAATGCTTGCTCCTCAATTAAAAGATGAGATGGGCTTTTCTAATGGTTTATTTGCAGGGACTGTTGGTTCGATAGCTGGTCAGCTTACTGGTAAGGTAATGGAGACTAGTTTAAAGTCTATCGCTACATTATTTGGCAATAAAGCTCCACAGGCAATTGCTGCAATAGAAAAATACGGTTCGGTAATAGCTAAAGCTAAAGAATTTAGTAATACAGTTGCAGGGGAAACTGTTGAGGAGTATGGAGAGCAATTAATGAGTATATATAAAGAAAGTGATAACTATAAAAACTTTATATATAATCTTAAGAAGCACTACGAGACCACTGACGCTTTAGAAGAGTTTGCTACTATATTAATGATGTCGGTAGGAGCTCCAGCAGGTAGCACTTTAGGCAAAAGTTTATTTAGTGCAAGTAAAAAAGCATATAATAACCTTAGCAGAAAAGAAAGAGAAACAGCTAGTAGAATGGCGGATGAAATTCATAATGAAGTTAATCTAGCTATGGATGATGCCGCTAATCAAACTATAAGAGACGAAAATATACAAGTTCCAACTAGAAGTAATGAAGAGCAAGACAACGCTATTCTTCAAAAGCAAAAAGATTTAAAACTTCCTACAGCTCCTGAAGTAGTATTATCTGATGTTAGTAAGGCTGCCATGGCTAAAATGGAGGGTGGAGAAGCTCTGACTATTGAGGAGCTAAAAGAACTTAGTAATGAGCTTTATCAAAGATATAACGGTATATCAGCAACAAAAGACCAAGATAATAGACAGTTTACTACAGAACAAATAAACGAAACTTTAATCAAGCTAGAAAATAATATTACTTTATTAGAAAATAGTAAAAATAAATTAGAAGAGTCTGGAGAGGCTAGTATTGTTGTAAATCCAAATGAGGCAGTTACACAGGACGCTAAACCTGTAACAAGTACACCTAATACTAAATTTTATCAAGGTGTTGATTTTAGAGCACAAACAGGGTTACCTAACGGTGACTACACAGAAGAACAAGTAAAGGCAGCTAGAGAGGCTAAATTAAAGAAAGAAGGCGTAACGCCAGCAGAAATAGAAACAATAAATGCAGAAGAAGAAATTATACCAGCAACTGAAACCCCTGCTGCACCAATTAGCGGTGTTAGTGGTGAGGTACAGGCATCTGGTGATGTAGAACAAACAACAGCTAGCGAGAATGAGGTTAAAGCCGAAGAGATAAGAAACAAACTAGATAAACTTACAGAAGGATTTGTAAATGATGGCAAAACTGAAAAAGAAGCAGAAGACTTAGCTTTTAAATCTATATCAGAAGAAGAAAAGCAAGTATTAAGAGATAGTTATAACGAATCAAGAAACCAACCAAAAACTAAACAAAATGATAAAGAAAACGGAACAGGGGTACAAAGTAACATCGGAGAAGGGCAAGAACCTATCAAAACCCAACCTATCGAAACCACAGGCGGAGAAAAGATTGAAGCAAGTGGAAATGTTCAAGCATCTGAAGAAGAAGTAGTTAAACCAATAGCAGACCAAATAGAAGAGTTAAGGGTTAAAGAGAAGGCAGAGTATGATGCTATGCCTAATCAAAAAGACGATGCTAAAAGAGAAAAGATTTATGAAAAGTACAACGCCTTAATCACTCCTTTACTAGAACAGCAAAAAGAAGAAATTAAGCAGGCTGAAAAAACCACAAGTGTGTATGTAGCTCCTTTTTACGATGCAACTGTCAAGGATATTAAAGAGGTTAAAGATATAGAAAAGTCTCCAGCGTATAAGAAATACATAGAAACCATGTATTCTGCGGCAGAAGCTCTTGGAATTAAAATAAAGAAAACCGTTGGAAACCTAGGTAAATACACTCACGATACAACAGGAATAGAAATAAGTGAAATATCAACTTTAGTAGAATTAGAGACAGACGATATAGAAAAAGCTACAGAATTTGCTGTATTAATGGGAGCACTTGCTCCTGAGGTTCAAGAGTCTACAATTTCGGCACAGGTTTTGAGTGAAGATGAAATAACTCCAGATAGACATACAGCTGATTTCCATAACATAAAAGTTGACAATATAAAAGAAGCAGTAGAAATAGCAGCTTTATCAGGACTAGACCACACCATAATAGTAGCTGATAATGTTATTCAAATAATATCGTTTAAATACTGGAGTGTTGAAGAAAATGACGAATTTGACCAAAAAGTAGAAAATTTAATACAAAAATTAAAAGAAAAAGGAATAAATTATGAAACAAACACAAAAGCAGTTGAATCAAGATTCATTACAGCCAGCCCCTCAGAATTCACCCCTTATAACAGAGAGGACATCATCAGAAGAATGGAAGAAAAGGTCGGCAAGAACGATGGAGATACTGGGCTCGAAAAGGGACTTCTCAGACGCAGGCAAATGCTTCGTGATGCCATTCAAAATGCGAAGATAAGAAACAATGAATTTCTAAGACAGGAAAAGCTTGCTTCGGAAAGAGCCGAGTATGGCAAACTCAGAACAAAGCAAATTGAGCTAGAGAAAAATGGAGAAAGGCTATCAGACGAGGAAGTTAAAAGATTTACCGAGCTTCTTAATATCCTTATCCCTTCTACTCAAGAAACCATTAGAAATGCATCAGAAGACTACGAAGAGGCAAGAAAAGAACTTGAAAAAGTTGCCGCTAAGGTGATAGGCGACTTAGGTTTTTTATCTACTTTTGGAATTAAAAGAGCCGAAAGAGCTGCTACTAAGATACTTAGATGGTATAAAGGTAAGGCACAATGGCTTGGTGATGGTGCTAGAACAAACTTAATTGCTTACAATGAGAAGGACGTAATGGTTCTTTATAAAAAATTACAAGCACAGTTTAAGGGCGGTATAATAAGACTTGAAAAAGACCCTACTGAATTAGGATACCCTAAAAAACTTCTTGAGGTAAGAACCTCAAACGGTAAAATCGCTGAGTTTCAAGTAATGACACCTGAAGGCTATTTAGCCAAGGATGGTATTAATGGTTTTCCAGAAGAAAAAAGAGATTTTGCTGCTAAAGAGTTAGCTAAAATACAAAAAAGATTAGGTTGGTTAATACCAGATGGTGTTGGACATTATTTTTACGAGATAGAAAGAGATTTTAATGTACCTACAGACCTAAGAGAAAGAGCCAAGGCTATTAGTTTAAAATACTACAATGCATTCCTTAAAGCTGATTCAAAGTATACTGAAAAAGAATTTTTAGATGAGATTTCTCAGTTTAAGAAAGATGTTGATGCTGCTGATAAGACAAATTGGGACAAGGGTAATAATGGAATATCTCCAGTAACTGTTAATGACTTTATAGAAGATACAAATAATCAATACGAGCCTATAACAGTATCAGACACTAGTCACGATACATTTACCAAGGACAATGCTATAGACTACGAAGAAGATGAAAAGGAAGGTGATAACGGACGTTCTTATACCTATTTAGCATCGGTAACTGTAAGCTTAGTAGATGACGTTAGTGGCGAAACTATAGGAAGTATTACCAAACTAAAAGATGAGTATGGGGATGTTACTTGGAGTGCTGAGGATTCTGATGGTAGCGAAGTAGCTGACAATGTCGGCACTAAAAACGAGGCTCAAAGAGCTCTTGTAGAACAACATAACAAGCAAAAAGCAAAGGAGTTTAATAAAGAAAAAGCTAGGGGCATTAAGGAAAGAACTAAGCAAAGAGCTATAGAAGCAGAAAAAGCTGCAAAAGCTAAGGAAAAAGCTGAGAAAGAATCTGAAAAAGAAAAGGCTGAAAAAGAAAAAGCTGAAAAAGAAACTGAAAAAGCTAAACCAGAGCAAACTGAAAAAGAAAAGGCTAAAGAAAAAGCCAAAGAGGCTCTAAGAGCTAAAGCTGCTGCGGTTAATGCTGAGGTTGTTAGTGCCGCACAAAGAGTTCAGCAGGCTTTAGAGGCAACAGGAATAACTGTAGAAGTAATTGATAACGAGAAAGATTTCCAAGATAAACTTGATGCTGAAGGAGTTAAAAGAGATAGCTCAGTTGGAGCTAGCGGAGTATTTATATCTAAGTCAGGTAAAATATTTATTAACGCAAGCAAGGTTGATGCCAAGTGGGGTAGTGTAGATGTATGGCACGAGGGAACTCACCCTATTATTAACATAATAAGAAACACAAATCCTAAGTTATATAAGTCAATTATAGACGGACTAAACGAGCTAGTTGCTAGTAATCCTGAAATAGCTGCTGTTGTTGAGTGGGCACAAAGTAATTACGAAGGCGAAAACACTTTAGAGGATGAAACTATAACTGAAACCATAGCAAGAATAGCTAACGGAAATATAGACCTGTCAAAGATACCTACATCATTAAGAGACAAGATAATAGATTTCATTAACGGAATTGCCAAGTCTCTAGGATTAAAGCCCATGTTGAAAGGTTCTAATATCGCTACGTTCAAGAAGATGGCAAAAGAAATATCTGCCGCACTTAAAGAAGGTAAAGATATTAGTAGCATAGTTGGAATGGACAATGTTAAAAACTTTGAAAATTTAAGAAATGAAGACGGAAGTGATTTTGACCAATTTAAGATTTCAAATAAATTTAGAAATTTAATCAGTGGAATTACCTTTGAGTATGAATCTGATTCACAAAATTTTAAAGACTTAGTAAAGAAAGATAAGATTACAAATAATAAAGTACTAAGTGATTTTGAGGATATGTTCGTGATGCTCCATGTACCTGATAATGCGTTTACTGGTTTTATATATAAAGATGGAGAAATATTAGTTGAAGGCAAGGGAGGTGTTTATTTCCCAATTAAATTTAATAAGGAAGGGTATTTCTGGGCTTCAACAGAGGCTGGAGTAGATAAGCTTGTAGATGTATTAAACAAGACAAGAGCTGCTAATAAAGATAAAGATGGTAAGGTAAGACTTGCATTAATATCTTCTAGAGCTCAAAAAATAATGTCTTCAACAAATGCTTCAAATAATATGATTGAAATATTATTTTCTAAAGCATTTGACAAAAGAGCTAGACTAAGCGAGGCTCAAGTAAAGAGAGCTATATTTAATGCGTCAAATGAAATTCAGACATTATTTCAAGAAGATTATGATAAAAAAATAAAGGATTTAGAAAATAAAATAAAATCTGCTGACAATAAAATAAAGAAGAAGATAGAAGTTAGTAAAAACGAAAAAGAAAAACGCAGTGCAGAAAAAAGCTTAAAATCCGCAAAAGCAAGCGGTGCTGTGCAAGCTCCTGTATTTAATCTTAAAGAAAGTGCTGATTCTTACATGTCAAAACTAGCTATTTTTAACAATGTAGACAACTCTTCTTTTGAAGAAAGAAAACTTTTTAATGAACTTACTTTAAAAAATATTAGAGATTTAATAAATGAAGAAGACGATAGATTAAATAAAGGAGACAAAAAGAAAGAAAGACAAGTTGCTCAAGAAATCCTTACATTTTTAGGTCAGGGTAAAGAAAGCATTAAGTTTAAAACGTCTGGAGGAAGACTTTCTACAGCCAATTTAATTGCTGGGTTTTCTGATTTATTAGGAGAGCCTACGCTAAAAGGAGAAAATTCAAATAATATTTATGCTATACTAGAAATAGATACAGATGTAGAGAAGGTAAGAATAGATGATGCACATGGTTCTTATCCATTTGCAGTAAAAGGTAAAGAAGGTTCTAGTATTGTTTTGCATATATTGCAAGATAGAAGAAATTGGCAGCAAAGTGTGTTAGACCCTGAAACCAATAAGCCTATAGGTGAAGAGGAGATAATTGATGAAGAAACTGGAGAGCCTAAGACTTATGAAAAAAGAATAGCAGAAATACTGCCACCAACAGCTGGAATAACTTTTGAGCCTATAAAAATATCTACTAAGAGCCAACCTCAATTATCAAAAGGTAATAGAGGCAAGACAGGTAAGCCTATTAATTGGGAGCAATCAAAAGAAGGTAAGGGCGACCCTAGTATATCTTCAAGAAATTCAATAGTACAAGAAGCTGCTAAAAACTTAAAAGAAGGTAAAATTACAAACGAAGAGTACAGGGCAACAGCTTCAGAAAATAGCCCAATCAGAGCTATAACTAGATTTTTTAACCCAGCTACACTCCAAGAAATTAGAAATGCATTTGCTGCTGGTACAAAAAAAGATACAGAGGCGGAAAATATAAACAAGCCAGTTAAAGAAGGAACGAGAGTTGGATTAAGACTAGACATTCCAAGTTATAAGTTTAATAATACTTGGGTTGTTTCTATTCATGAGGGGTTTACAAAAGCTGGAAAAATTCTTTCATATAGCAATGTTGCTAAAATAAAAAATGTATCTTTTGAACCAGTTCCAGAAGCGGCATTAAACATAGCCACTGGTGATAAGACAAAATCTTCAGTAGCAAGAATGTATGGCGAATGGCAAAACATTCAAGGCGGAACAATGAAAGAGCGTGGTGAAAACGCCAAGAAAATGGTTCAGGATATTGTTAACGACCCTAACTATGTACAGGTTGGAATGAATCCATTTAGACAGTCTTATTTTTACGATAGAAGCAGCGATATTGGTAGACCAATAAAGTCGGCAGATGAAGTAATTCAAATTGGAGGTTTAGTATATGCTAAAAACCCTGTGTACGGCAACTGGACAGATGAGGCGTATAGAGTAAAAGGACTATTAGATGCAAATCAAAATCCTGTACAATTCTCAAAAGGAGGCAGAGATGTTCAGCCTGTTGTTGATATGATTAAAGAATCTCAGAACGAAGGTGAGTTAACTGACAAAGAAATAGCTGAAACTTTAGAAGATTATTTTCCTAAGGAAGATATTCAGGCGGCATTTGATTTAATAAATAACCCAACTGAAAATGAATCGCCAACTACTACCACAGAGCAAGCAGAGTTTACTCCAAACGTCAAAGACATAGAATCATTTAAGAAGATACTAGGAACTACAAGTGGCGCTATTAGAAACAAGAACATAGCTGAAGCTGTTAAAGTAAATCCTAAAGTTCAAGAAATCATGGATAACTTTGAAGAGCTAAAGAAACAATTGATGGCAAGCGTAGAGCTGACCGAAGATTGTAGTTGGTAATAAATATATAAAAACTTAAATTTGTACACATTATGAGTGAATACTATAAAATAAGTGACGAGGCTATGGAGATTATTTCTCCTTTAGCTGAAATAGAATTAGAACAGTCAACCTTCTATAATCAATTAGCTGTAACTGCTAATAGACTAGGATTTCTACGAGCACAAAAATATTTTAACCAAGAAGCTATAGAAGAGAAAGAACACTTTATGGGCTGGGTTGATTATATCTCTGGAAGGGGAAATGCTTACACTATTCCTGCTATTGGAGCAACTAAATGCAAGAGCAAGAGCTTGTATGAGCTAATAGAAATGGCATTAGCTAAAGAAACTGAGGTTAGTAAGTTATATGCAGAGCAAGGTATGAAGTTATTCAACGTAGACCAACTTGCATATCAGAAGTTAATTGGCTACTTACAAATTCAAAACGATGCGATAATATTCTACACTGACTTGTGTGCAGTATTTGAAGGACTAGATAAGAACGGTGAGATGAGTGCTGAGCATTCGTACTTCAAGAATAAATAATAAAAATATTAAGTCAAGGGATGTAGTGTTTAATGGCAGCACGCTGTTCTCGGACAGAAGATGGAATTCGATTTTCTGCTCCCTATGACTTTTGTCATTTGCTAATTAAAATAAAATAAGAATAAAAAACATGGCGTGTTTCGTAACATATAAAGGAAAGAGATATAGTGAGGCTGAATTCTTCGCATTGCTTTCAGCAGGTGAGTATGACAAACTAGTAGCTGACGGAAGTTTTGTTCCTAAAAAGATAACTTTGTCTACAGATGCACCTGCTCCAACAGGAGGCAAGATGAAAGAAAGAAGCCTTACAAAACAATTCTTAAAGGACAATCCTTCTTTACAAATGTCAGAAGGGGCTATAAATTACGAAGAGATATCTAATAAAAGCACTGTAAAAGAAGTAATAAATCTTATTGACGAAATGGGTTTAGATGCTGCTATATACGCTGTTAATGATTTTAAGAACGGAATGAATCTTAGGATTAGATTTACCATGGCACAGATAGCAATAAAGAAGCTTTCTGCTGAGGGAAGATTAGACGAGGCTAGTGATTTAAGAGAAAACTTAGTAGTTGCAGCTACAGAGGCTGGACAAGGCGTACAGGCATTTGCGATGTTTCCTGCACTTACGCCTGAAGGCGAACTAAGAAAGATGTTAAAGATGATTAACAACATTAACAAGAAGAGAGAGGAAAAAGACAAGAAGCTAAAGAAGATAAAAGAAAAGTTTAAAGAAGCTAACGAAGATGCTATAAACGAGGCTGTTGAAAACTTAGGAGGTAAGCCTTCTGAAAAAAGAAAGAAAGCAGCAAGAACATATGCTGACTACGGTACTAAGAATAAGGTAATTACAAAAGAAAAGTACGAGGAGATGAAAAAAGCCCTTGCTAATAAATCTTTTGGATTAGTATTGCCTGTTCAATTAATTCCTGTTGGTGTATATCATTTAGAGGCTGGCTCAAGAAAGTTTAAAGAATTTAGCGAGGCACTTATAGAAGATTTTGGCGACAAGGTAAAACCATATTTAGCTGACCTTTATAAGAAAGCAGCAAAAGAATTAGATATTCCTGCATCGGAAATAGATAGTGAAGCAACTATCTTACAGGAGAACAAAGACAGAAGGGCTAGAGAAGCTAAGAAAAGTGTAAAAGGAGCTCTTAAAGACTTGAATAAATCTATTTCAGATATAGCTATAAAGCATTACACAGAAATAGAATCTACTAAAAAATCTTTAGTTGATAAGATAATGGAAGGTACAGATTTAACTGAAAATGAGGCTAAAGAATATGCTAAAGCTATAGAAGAAGAATTTGAAAGATTAGTTACAGAAAAGAAAAAGAAAATACTAGACACAGTATTTAATCCAAGAGAAAGAAAAAAACCTGCGCTAAAAAACTTAGAATCAGACTTATTAAAATTAACAAATTTAGGAGCTTTTAAAGAAGAGGCTTTAGTAGAAGCATATGCTAAAAATATGGGATGGAAAAAGCTTTCTAAAGAAGAAATTGCAGAAATAGAAAGATTGGCATCTGTAGTAGAAGAAACCTCAGAAGGGATAAAAAGAGCTCAGGCTGTTGAGGATTTATTAGGATACGAGGCTAAGATAAAAGGCATTTCATTTATGGATATTTTAACATCTATATGGTATGCAAATGTTTTGTCTGGATTTACAACTCAGTTAGTTAACGTAGTAGCCAACGCAACACAATTACTATTCTCTCTTGCGGAAACTACAATAAGAAACCCTAAAACAGGAATATTTGCGGCTAGGGGTATTATAGACGGTTTCAATAAAGGATTACTAGAAGCTGGCAGTTCTTTAAAGACTGGCTATAATCCAATCAGAGGAAGAGTAGAAATACCTTCTACCTTAGAACTTGTAACTTTTAAGGGAGGTAAATACAATCCATACAACTACCATAAGTATGTAAGAAGACTAATGGTAGCTTCAGATGTTATTATGTTTGAGGCTCAAAAGGAAATGAGAGCTTATCAGTGGGCTAGAATGTTAGCCGCCAAGGAAAACAAGTTAGACCCTACTGTAAGAATTAAGCAAAGAGCTCTAGATATATTACACGCAAATGATAATACTATTCCAGAAGCTAAAAAAACAGCGGCAATAGAAGCTCAAACAGAAATAAATGCATTAAATAGTCAAAACTTATCTAGTTCTGAAAAAGCAAAGAAAATAAAGAATATAAGAATAAATGAAAAAAGAAGAGTCTTTGAATTAGTTCAAGAAAGCAGGGGTTCTGAAATATTAGACGAATCAAACGCTTATGCCGCTTGGAATACTTTTAATCATCCTGCTTCAGGTTTATTGGGATGGGGTACTGAGTTAATAAACAAAGGAATAGGTAAAAACGAAAAAACAAAATTAGGTAGATTTATAATTCCTTTTACAAACGTAATAGCAAACGTGGCTAACATGGGAATAAATTATACTCCATGGGGATACCTAAGAGTTGCCAAGTTAACTATAGGTGGTAAAGAAATATTAAAAGGAGAAGGCTCTGTATTTGATAATCCTAGAAAAGAATGGGATTCTATGTCTGATATGCAAAAAGAACAGTACAGAGTAGAAATAATGACAAAAGCTACAGTTGGATTAGCATTGTCCGCAGCTTTATTAATGCTTACAATAAAAGGTGATGACGATGATGAGCCTTTATTAGAAGTGACAGCAAATGCTACTGGAGACTGGAAAAAAAATGAACCGCTTAAAAAAGATGGATGGCAGCCATATTCATTTAGAGTTTACAATAAGAAAACTAAAGAATATGGTGATTGGATTTCTTATCAGTACAGTCCTATGTTAGTAATGTTTAGTCTTATTGGAAATCTTGGAGATTACGATAGATATAGAAAAGAAAAAAATGACGATTCACTTATAAATAGAATGACTTTTGCTATTATTAACGCTTCGAGAACATTTTTAGACGGAACTTTCTTAGTATCTTTAAATTCTACTCTTAAAGCTTTAACAGAAACCAAGGTAGATAGAGTTGCGGACGATTATATCAAATCTTTATTTAAAACCACTAAAGGATTTGTTTTGCCTGCTCTTGTAACTCAAACATCAAGAGAAGTTCAAAAAGCGTTTGATATTCCAGAAAAAAATGCTGGAAATAGTTTGTTAGCAGAAATAATAAAAGATATTCCTGTTGCTAGAAATATGCTAAACGATAAGTTAAATATATGGGGACAAAGGTCTATTGCAGATACGGATAAATTTACTTCTAAATCTGAAGACACCGACTTAACCACAACACTTAAAAATAAAAAAGTATTTTTAGAAGAACCAAATATTAAGAAAACAAATATTATAGATATAGAAAATGGTAAGTTTAGAGCAATAACTAATGATGAATTCTTTAATTATGCAGAGGAAAGAGGTAAATACTTATACGAAACTTTAACAGATAGACTTGAAGACATCAAAGAAATGTCAAATGAGGATGCTCAAAAAGAAGTAAGCTCTATTGTTTCAGATGCGTCAAAATTAGCTGAAGCTAAAGTTTCTTTGCCAAAAGACAGTTACGAAATGATTAAGCTAGAAATGGATATCAAAAACATAGGAGATAATCAAAAAGCAAAAGAAAAAATGCTTTACAAACAAGCTATGGAATCCGCTTTAAATATAACTCCCGAGTACAAAAAAGAAATAGAAGATATTAAAAATGATAATGTTAGTCAAATATCTAGATACATAGTTTCTAAATCTGAAAATGACATAAATATGCAAGAGATTATAAAATTATTACAATTAGGTAAGGTTAGCGAGGATAATATGTCAAAAGTAGTAATAGCCGCATCTCAATTATTAAAAGAAAGAGCAGTAAAACCAACAATAAAATAAATAAACTATATTTGCACTATGAGCCTTTTACCAACAAATAACCTTGAGATTGTAGACCATTTCGGGGAGATAATTAACTTTACTGACACTACTGGCAGCTATGCCATAAGTAATACTGATGGATACGGAAGTCCGAACCTAACATACGCACAGGTTGGCGGAATAAATTTACTAATAGGAAACTATGTAAATATAACTCCTTCAGCACTAGGTGCTGGAGCTGCTTTAGTACCTTACACTCAATATATTAAAACTAGCGGAGCTTCAAGAACCTACGATGGTAAAATATTAACAGTAGGCAACTACCTTGTCCCTCATACAACAGGATTAGTAGTGGCAGCTGGAGATACATTTCAAACAACAGGATATTATAATCCGCTAATAACTCCATTAAGATGGTTACCAACAGCAGCAGGAACTCCTTTATACTTAAGCACACAAGACTTAGGCTATACCACACTTGGTATTATACCTGATAGCATACTAACTTTACAGTACGAGGTTTATGGAATTGTAAACACATCATCACCATTTTCAGCAGTATTAGGCACTAAGTACTTAGTTACTGGTACTGGAAATGTTACATACTTAGGAAATACCTACAGACAAGGCGAAGTTTTTACAGCATCAGGAACAACATCAGTAGCGATAGTTGCTGGAACTGGAACTTTTGGAGTTGCACCTTATAATAGCGGAGCAGTAAGTAACTTTCAAACTATTTATAACCTAGAGACTAGTCTAGTAGAGTTGCAAACATCAAACATTTTAAGCCCTAAAACTCAAAGTAGAGAGTATAACTATCAAGTAGCCACCATATTTACAAACATATATACTATGCAGAATGCTGCAAACATAGGTTTAGTAAGTCTAGGTCAGGCGTATAATAATATTGTAAGTTTACAGCAAGAAGTTGATAATTTAACCAACAATATTTACTAATGGATTACAACAAACTAATATATCAATTAAGACTAGAGCAGGTTCGTTGTACACAATTAGGATTACCATTTGACGTAAGCGATGATACTATTATATACTTGAGTAATCTTATTCACAGCTATAATTTTGTTGGAATTACTGATAGTCAGAGGATAATAATAAGAAACGAGATTAATAGTATAGTACAAGACACTAGCTACTACACCTCTTTCACTCAAGGACTATTTAATGGTTACTATAATTCACAAGTTTAAACTTTGTAAATTACAAAGGAAAAGACTAATTTTGCAATAGAATAATAATAATAATAAATGTCAATACAGTTATCAAGAGCCAACTCAGGAACACCATTAACCACAGCAGATTACAATAGCGATAATCTAATAGTGGAGACTGCTGTTAATGCATTACAAAGCGCATCTAGCAGTGGGGGAACAGTTACTGTTGTTTCTGAGGTAGATACAGACGTTGCTGAATTATTTAGTGCAAGTGTATCTAATCCAACTACAACACCAGAAATAACATTCTCAAGAATAAGTAAAGCAGCTAATCTCGTATATGCCTCTCCAGATGGAGCTTCAGGCAAACCTACAATGAGAGCTTTGGTATCAGGAGATTTGCCAGTAGTTCCTAATTCAAAAGGAGGTACAGGAATAACTGATATTATGCCTAATAATCAAGTTTTAAGTAAAAGAAGCGGCACAGTAAAGTATACAGGGATAATAGCAACAGGCGCAAGCAGAATAGTTGTAACACCAACAACTGACAACTTTGAAATAGATATAGTTCCAGCAAACATAGAAATAAACACACTTGCGTCAACTACTCCTTTGACAATAGCTAAAGGGGGGACTAATGCAACTGATAGACAGGCGGCAATTAATTCTTTAACAAGTACAGGAACAAATGGTCAAGTGTTTACGTTGGTTAGTGGCAACGGAACTTGGGCTAACGCTTCAACTGGAATTGTAACATTAAATGGATTAACAGGAGCTACAGTAACTATAGGTGCTGACAATATTGTAGCAGGGGCTACTAACAAATGGAACGCTACTCACACAGGAGATGTTTTAGGCAGCGAAGCTTTAACCATAGCTGCAAATGCAGTTACTTATGCTAAAATGCAGGCAATAAGTGCTACAAAAAAAATATTAGGAAGAATTACAGCAGGTGCAGGTAATACAGAAGAAATAGCAATTAGTGGTAACTTAGCAATGAGTGCTACTGATTTAATTGTTAGAACCTCTAAAATAAAGACAGTTACGGCAGATTATCCAGTTCCAATAACAGAAGGAACTATTTTAGTAAACGCCTCTGGCAAAACAATAACATTACCTGATACTTCTACTGTATCAGTTGGGAATGAATTTATAATTACAAACGCATCGGCAGGAGCAAGCACTTTAATACTTCCATTTAATGCTACTAATGAAAGAATAAACAGTGCAACTAGTTATACTATTACTGCGGCATACGACTCTATCACTCTTAAATATGGCGGACAAAATACAATTACAGGTTTTTATCATTGGTACATAATATCTAAAATAGCAACTCCATAATTATGGCAACAGATATAATTATCTCAACAGACAATAGTACAAATACCACCTTAGGTATATACGATAGTACTGACTACACTGGACTAGGAATTAATATTTCTGATGTCAAGGCAGTTAGGTTCTTATTCTCTACTTACAATAGTGTGCTAAAATCTGGTATAGTTGGAGCGTTAATAGCTAATAATGAATATATTGTAATAACAGGAACTCTTACCTTAGAAGGTGTTAGCTATAATTCAGGAGATGTATTTGTAGCGCACTCAAATTATACCATACCAACAACCGCAGGTTTACTAGTAAGCTCTACAGGTTACTACAGCACATATAATACACTAATACCAAGCACAATAACTAATTATAATTTTTACCCTTCTGATTTAAACGAGAACTCTACAACATTTGCAGACTCGGCAAGAACTGTTAATTACGAAATTTATACGACAGAAAGTGCAGCCGCAGCAGGAACAATAGCAGCAGGTACTTATATTGTAAAAGGAACTCCAAACGCTTTTATTACAGTAGCAGGAGGAAAGTATTATGTAGGTCAAGTGTTTACTAAATCAACTTCTTTTACATTCTCAGGAACTCCTACCGTAGTAAGAAGCTTTGATGAAAACTCTTTTGATTTTTGGACTAATGCAGCATCTAGTGTTATATACCAAAGCTATGTTAATAGTTTGTCAAACAGCACGCTAAACGCAAGCGAAGACTTTAAGGATAACTTTATAAGAACCAATACTTTATACTCTTTGCCTTATGTACAGAGTGCGACTAGCATTGCTTATGACTTTAGTTCAGTACAATCATCACTTGATATTATTGTTAACTACTTAGGAACTAAAAACAAAAATGTAAAATAATAAATAAATAATAAAATGTTAAGACCTAATTTCAATTCAATGTTCACAAGAAGCTGTAAGAAGATATCTGACAAACAGATTTCTAATATTGCAGACTTCAAGAAAGGAAGAACAACACTAATGGGCTCTCAGTTTGTTAATTACAATTCTTTTGTAACAACTCAAACTCAAGATAACTTAATGAATGGAAATACAGATACTAACAGCATGAATATTAACTTAGACTACTTACTACAAAAATGGGACTACTAACACCAATAAACACAAACATAATTACAAGCTTAATTAACTATCTTAAAAACACAGTTATTACTATAAATATAGCAACTCAAGCAGAAGCAGAATCAGCAGCTAGCGGAGTTCTTGCTAGTATTGACAATACAAAAATAATAACCCCTAAAGGATGGAGATATGCATGGAATAAAGCTTTAACTTTAGCATGGACATTTATTAGTAAAATAACTTTTACAAGCGGAATAAATGTTGCAGCAGCATCTATTCCAGCCTCGCCAATACAAGGAGATATTTATTATAGTAATGATGGAGCGTTGGGTTCTGGATATTATGTAAGTAGTGAAGATTATACCAATGCTAAAATTATTACAACTTTTAATCAAGCAACAGAATTACTAAAAGGAATAGCAGAAATAGCAACACAAGCAGAAGTTACAACAGGAACAGATGACACAAGATTTGTTACTCCTTTAAAATTAAAAACAAATCAATTTAATACCGCTAGCGTTACTGCGGTTATTGCAACTCCATACGCTGTTACACTAAATAGTATTGCAGGCAATATTGTTATTCCAGCAGGTATTGGGTGTAATATAGTATCTGGTACTTCTCAGGTAATTACACTAAATAACAACAAATTAACAACAACGTCTGTTATTGAATACACTGTTAGAGGTTACGGAAAGTCTATATTACAAGGAGGATACAATGTAACTACTAATCAGGCTCAAATAAGTTTATTTAACGCAGACGTTAGTGCGGTTACGCAGCTTGATATTTATTTTAAAATATTAAATACTTTATAACAAACTAACAAAAATCATTTTTAGCGTGAAGAACTGAAAATGAATATAAATAAAAACACATATGGCACTAACAGAAAAGGAAAGTAAAGAACTGTCCAAGTTATCTATGGACTTACAGATTAAGATAAAGGAGTGGAGTAAACTTTTTGACACAGTTAAGAAGAGTCATTCCTTAAGTACCTACCTAACCATCTTTAGACAAAGAAAGTCTTGGCAGGATGAGATAGACGAATCTCCATTCACTATCAGAGCTCAGAACGAAGATGAGGATGCAAGAGCACAGTCCGAGACAGCAATGAAGATAATTAAGTTACTACCTGACTTAGATAGCGACTTAGAAAAGCTATACATCAAGATGACTACTGATGAGAAAACAGAAGTAGAAAGAGTAAAGGCAGGAGAGGCAGAAAACATTTTAGCTAAACACTTAGAAGCTAATGGCAAAAAAGCATAGTATAGAGTTATTTGGAACAAGTGGAGAGCCTGATGATAATGGGAATATAAAAAACTTATTCTACGAGTGTCCAGAACCATTTGAACCTGTATATAATAAAGACTTACCAAAGAAACAACAAAAGTGGGAAAGACCTAAAGACCCAAACTTTAGTCACATGACTGTTGAGGAAAAGCAGAATTATCAGCTAAAAGAATTATTTAGACTAGAGAACGGTTATCATTTTTATAACAACGGTGAGTTAGTTTATATTACTGGTTCTCATTACGGATTCTTAAAGCACTGGGATTTAGGAGGAGGAGTTTACCCTAACTACAGATGGGCTCACGCTCAAATGGCTCTAATGCAAGACCTTTGCAAAAAGGATAACAACTGTTATGGACTAGTTGCCTACACACAAAAGCGTTACGGTAAGTCGGAAATGATTCCTTCACGAATGTTATTCGATAGTTTACTAAGACCAAAGGCTAGTTACTTTTTACAGGCTACAAAAGATGATAAGGCTCAGGCTTTGTTTCAAAGAACATTAAATGCATTCCTATCATTAAACAATTCACTTCCATATATTTATCAGCACACTTACAAGAACGATAGTATATTCTTTAAACAGAATCAAACTATTAAAAGAAGTTCAGACAAGGTTACATTTAAAGACGGTAACTTTACAAGGATAGAAGCACTACCCAGTAAGATAACAAGTATACAGGGGGAGAGAGTAACAGAGTTTTTCTTAGATGAGTTTGCTAGTCAGGAACTTATGGATATGGAACAGTTATTTGGAACGCTAATAGCACAGTGCACCGAGGGAACTAGAGACATTATAGGTAAGATTTGGTTAGTGTCAACTGTTGAGAACGGCACAGCCAAGGCAGTTCCATTTAGCAAAGAGCTATGGTACGACAGTAATCCTTTTGAAAGAGATTTAAACGGCAGGACAAAAAGCGGACTGTATAGGATGTTAATTCCTTATTATAAATCTGACCCTTCTTTTATTGACGAATATGGAAACCCTAAAGAAGAAGAAGCTATACAGTTCTTTACCAATATGTGTGCTGGAGCAAGTGACTCAAAAAAGGCATTGCTAAAGAGACAGTTTCCTGAGAAGATAGACGATATCTTTGATGTAAATAGAGGCGGAGGATTAGAAATAGATGTAATTGAGATACTTAGACAAAGAGAGAAGCAACTTAAGGGAACTCCTCAGCCAATGTATAAAATTCTCAAGAACTCAGCTACTAAAGAAGTTGATGTAACGCCAATGGCTAAAGGAGAAAATGAAAATGAGCTAGCTGTACAAATATTTGAGCATCCACAGGAACACCACTTATATCGTGCAGGTCTAGATGCTACTAGTACGGATACTAACAGTACAAATAAGAATAACGATGGCTCTGAAAAGGGAAAGGCTAAGTCTAGGTATTCGCTAGTAATACAAAGAATAACAGGAGCTAATCAATATATAGACGTTGCCAATATTTTTATACGTCCAGACAAAAGAGCCATGGTAGAGAAGGCTGCACTATGGCTATGTATGTATTATAATAAGTTTGGTGGTCTTAGAGCCTACCCTGAAAGGAATGCAAGTGCTGGTAGTACCATATCAGATTTATTTGAGACCGAGGGTCAGCAAAGATTATTGATTCGTCAGTTAACAAAACACAATACAGAGAAGCTACTAGAAAAATCTACTAATGCGTATGGTATATACATAGATGGAAACAACAAAGTATACAGAACATCCGTAATGAATAAGTACTTAAGATTGTACGGACATCAAATCAACTCACTGAGACTAGTTCAGGATTTATTAATCTATGGTTCAGCCAACTCGGATTTGAGTGATGCTTACGGAGTGTGTTGTATGGCGTGTGGAAACTTTGACCCAGAGACTAGACAAGAACTAAAAGAGAAGCCTAAAAGAAAAACTATACTAAGTAAAATAGAAAATGGTGTAACTATTTGGTACGAACTAGAAAGCGGTAAACCTATAGAAGCCTAAAAAAATTTTGTAATTCATTTAAATATGTTAATTTTGTAGTATATATGCAATTAGATATTAATACATACCCTGCGGTTCAACCCTTACAAACAGTTGAAAACGAAAAGTGGGACGAGGATAATTACTGGAAACAGAATGTCCGTTGGGTTTGTTCTATGTATAATCAATTAGTAGTAACACCTCAATTAGTGGGACTTCCTAACCAAGACCCTTTCTACGGTCTTCAAAATAGATATGTTCCACAATATGTAAAGTTTGCTAGATACGTTTTTGGATGGCAGTACGGAACTTCTTACGAGCTAACAGCAAAGGACGGAAACAATAACAACACTCAAATACCTTTGTATAGAGGTAAGGATATTATAGCTTTATTTAATTACTTTAGAGGAAAGTTCGGATATTTAATTAAGCCTATTCCAGATATTATGCAGGCTGGTTGTATAGCTGGTGATGCATTAAGCAGAAAGACTACAGAAAAGAATGTAATGAAGTACATGATGGATGGTAGAAACTTTTTAAAGCAACAACAAGCATTAGGGAATATTCAAGTAGAGGCAGGAACAGATTTAGATATTACAGACGAACAAGATATAGAGGCTTTGTACACTAACTTTGTAGAGGCAAGTGAGAAGACTTATGTTAAATTCGGTAAGAGTTTCTATATCTCAAATGAGTGCTACGACCAATTTATAAAAGGAGCTCAGTACTGTTTTATCGGAGGCAGAGCAACATCATTCATCACAGAAAGAAATGGTAAGGTATATATGGATTTAGTTCCACCTGAGTACGCTGTTGTTGACATGAATAAGAATGATGACCAACATAGAGATGATGATTATGCTGGACAAATTAAACCATACTCAGTATCTGATGTTGTTTCTAAATGGAAGTTAACTCAAGAAGAGGCTGAAGACCTTGAAAGAATTGCAAGAGATGGAACAAGTCAAGCCCCTTATGTAACAGGATGGGTTAACTTTAACTGGTACAGTAATTATAATGGTGTGCCTAAAGTTTGGGTAGCAGAGAAAGTACAGTGGCAATCAATTACTTATATTGACAAAGTCCCTGTATCTTGCATAAGAGAAGCTACATTAATTGGTAATAAGTACTTAAAAGACCAAAAGATTGTTGCTAACTCTATACTAGACAAAAGAGACAAAAGAAGAAAGAGATTGAGCTATATTACTTGTACTCCTAATACAATACTAGGTGCAAACCAAGGTGTAATTGGTATGGTAAGTGATATGCAGGATATTAAGGATAGTTTAATTACTATGATGCTTAACTCTGTAGCTAGAAGTATAGGAAAGGCAATATATATTGACACAGCTCAACTTCCTGAAGGAATGAGAAGTCCTGAGTTTTTATCACAGCTAAAACAAAATGGTGTGATTGCAGCTAACAGGTCTGAAATTGATGCTGACCAGAAAATGAACCCTCTAATCGAGGTAATGGACTTAACACTAGACCCTAATATTAACTCACTCTTAAATCAAGTAGCATACTTTGACAATGCAATAGCAGATGTTTTAAATATGCCTAAGAATGTAAGATTAGGAAGCGGTTCATATCAATCAGAAGGACAGAGAACTAGTAACGCAGAGAATAGTGATACAGGTAATCAGTGGTTGTACGGAAGTTTAACTAAGTGGATTGAGAATAATATAGAATTTGCTGCTGACTTATGGATTAAGATAGCTGCTGAAGGTGGTGAAGACATAGCTGTAATGGTAGGTGATACTATGGCTGAAATGCTAACCAATAAAGAGATTCAAGACTGTTACGATAGTGATTATAAGATGTACTTAAACTTTGATAATACTGTAACTCAAGAAGCTAAGGTAACCTTACAAGGAATGGCAGTACAAGAGGCTGGTGTTAATCCTGATGCTAAATTAGAATTCTTAAATATATTAGAACTTAAAACTATTTCTAGTATGAAGAGCTACTTACAGAACGAGAAGCGTAAGAGACAGCAAAGAGAAGATGCAGCTATCAGACAACAGCAAGAAGCAGCAGCGGCTAACTCACAGATGCAGGCAGAAGCTCAACAGAACATAGCTGCACAACAAGCAAATGCTTCTCTAGAGAATTCAGCAATGAATAACAATGCTAAGCAAGAGGAGATGATGTTGCAGAATGAAATGAATAATGCACAACCACCACAACAATAGAAAAAAAACACAAAAAAATAAATAATAAAAAAACAATGGATAAGAAAGCACACGTTGAAGTTTACAAACTTCGCACAATTGAGAGATGTGAGACATCGCCTCAAATTAAGTTAATGAGTATGAATAACTCAAAAAATATGTATGAATACCTAGCTAATATTGATGGTACATATCAATCTTTTTTAGGCTTTCCACAGGAAGAGCATTTAAGAGAAATTGTTGCATTCTACCCTAATATGCCAACAGACCAAAAAGGTTCTAGGTACATTTGGGAATACAGTTTAGAGGTTGCTACAGATGAATACTTGTTATTCTTAGAGCAAAATCCTACAGTAGACAGATTAAGCGTTGTAAATTACAAGAATAATAAGTCTATAGTTCAGTTATTAAAGAGCCACAGACAAGTTATTTGGAAAGACGGTGGAAGAGAGAACAAGAATAACAATATTAAGAGTGACGTAGTTATTTTTGAATTAGTTAATACAACTGAAATTACAAGTGTAAAAACTAAATTAGAGAAGTTAGCTATCGAGGCAAGTGCTAAAATTAACTTCTGGAGCGAGTTTGATAGTAAAACTTATTTAAACTTCTGTTATTTATGGGGTGTTCAAGGAATTGAGACTTTTACAAAAGAAGCTTTATTTAGTTCTATGATTAATAGCGTAAAAAGTAATTTGGATAAGTACAGAGAAGTAATAGGTTGGTTAGATAACGAAACTAGAATCTATATTAGTATGGGTCTAGCTACCTTATTAAAAGATGAGAGCAAGAAGACTATCATAACAAAGGACGGTAACTACTACACCTTTAATAAGGAGTTAGCAGGAGTTACTATAGACGAGGTAGTTAACTACTTTACTACTCATCCTCAATCATATAGGTTACTAAAGAACTTATTAGATGTTAAGGATAATATAGATGTTGAATTACCTAGCGCACCAAAAGTGTCAATGGACAAGAATGAAATAACTCCAGCTATTTCACTTGCTGAACAGGAAAAAGAAAAAGAGAAGCACATTGCTGAAATTGAGCGTAAGTTAACTCAAGTAAAAGAAGGCAAGAACGTAATGGGTGAGAAAGAAAAAGGAAGATTTCCTTTAATTGATAACGTGTTGATTACCAATACAGACGTATTGGCTCAATTGGCTAGTACTGAAATAGTTGTTAAACATGGCTTGCAAAATCATTACTGGGCTAAAGCAAAAGAATACAAACTAACAAACTAACAAATAAAAAATGAATAACGAGATAGGTTTATTTGACACGATAAGTGCAGATTATATAGTAGCAGGTGTAAAGATGGAGTTAGACTTAACTTCTACTACTACCCAAGACTTTTACTTAGAAAATAAAGTAAATGAAGGGATAGGAGCTTTACGCAGTGCCTATACATTAATCCCAAGTGTTGCTGTATTAGAAATAGACCCAGAAACGTATTCAGCAAAGTTACCTAAAGGCTTTGTTAGGCTAGTAGGTAAGAACTCAGTAAGAATATTAGATAACACAAGGAATCAGAGTGACAATGGGACGGTTGTATTAGGTACGACCTCTCCCATTGGTAACTCAAACGGATTCTATAAAGGAGATTTAGCTATTAACTTTACCGCACAGGTAGTTGATGGTTACTTGTACTTTGGTAGTGCTATTACACAGACAATGTGTGAAATAAGCTATATTGGAACTAACATAGATGCAAACGGAGAACTAAAAATACCAGCCTTGGCTTACAGACCGTTATTAGCATTCGTTTGTTCTGAATGGCTATTTAAAAACAATGACCCTAAGAGTCAAAAATGGGATTTAAGATGGAAGCAGGGTAAGAGCTGGTTCAAAGGAATAATGGCTCAACCAGATGCTATGGAAGCACAATTACTAGGATACATGAACAACCACATGGCTACATATGGTCAAGGCGGTTACTGGATGTTCTAAATCTTTAAGAAATTATTTTTATATCTAGTAAGACTTCCTTTTATTATGGAGGTCTTATCTAAACCTAGAAGAGCACATAACTCAAATAGCTCTACAACCTCACGTTGAGTACACCTAAAATTTATTATGGAACTTCCGTTCTTAGAGTTATTAAGAACCTTTATGCATTGCTCACTTAGTTTTTGACTAGGGAGGTTTGCAATTCTCTCTAACAACCTAATATCTATCGTTTTAT
>Ga0209296_1000106_pt1 | contig 67241 bp, 51 predicted proteins | sample S_130206_EF_Meta_FD_187319 | JGI IMG/M metagenome (GOLD analysis project Ga0209296, IMG submission 187319) | Freshwater microbial communities from Lake Simoncouche, Canada to study carbon cycling - S_130206_EF_MetaG (SPAdes) (version 2) | ecosystem: Environmental > Aquatic > Freshwater > Lake ...
AAGGGCCGGCGTTGGGGGCAGCCACTGCAGCATTTGCTTCGTTGGAACTTCATATGCGCAAGCAGGCTGGGATTAAGGAACCTTTCACCATAGCAGATGCGATGGCGAAAATGATCCGGTTCAAGCGAGTGGTACAGCCAAACAAAAACTGGGTTGAAGCTTATCAAAAGCTTCTAACCCAGTTTAAATTGAAAATCGGAATGTAAGCAGAACTCTTACTTGCCTGATTGCCATTCGTTTAATTTTTCTAGAAGCATTTGCACAGCTTGAGCTTCGGATTCATCATGGGATTCGAATCGTTGCAAAGAACCTGGAAGCTTTCCTGGGATCATGCAAAGCACTCTATGGCCTGTGCTGGTTTTATCACTTTGAAAAGTAACAGAACCTGCGCTTCGCAATCTGGAATGAACCATGGCCCAATCAACCTGTTGATTAGAAGGCGCAACGGATTTGGCAACTGTTCCATTTTGAATGCCAAAATGTTCGGGCGCAGGCATACTGATCACGCTTGGAGCCTTGGCTTCATCGGGGGCCTGAGCTCTAATCACTTGCCTTGCAGCTACGGGTGCAGAAGCTTGGACCTGTACATTAGATTGCATATGGGGCTGAAAATTCGAAGGCATGAAAACCGGAGGCTGAGCCTGCGGAACCATGTTTCGATTCTGGCCACCAAAAATATTCGGGAAGAAATAAGGTTGATTAGCAACAGGCAAACTGCCTGGCGTACAACCAACGGGGGTTCACCCCGCGCCTGCCTTAGGGGGCGCAGCAGCAATCCATAGGAATGCAGGAAGAATAGCCATTAAAATTTTAAGCGCGTCCTTGCGCATACTAAACATCTCCATCCTTAATGTTGCCGTGAAAAAGCTAAGACAAATCCTTTAGTTTTACCAAAGGCCGCCTCGGCTCCAACAGTTGAAGGGTGGGTGCATAGCAACGGTTGGCCATCATGAAAAGACCAATATTTCACAAAGGGAGTTTTGCACAAATTACAGAAAGAATTGTAACTCTTACACGATAACGGTATTGCCCGGACTGTTTTGCCACTGGGAAACGCAGGCTTTAAACCGTTCAATGGCTTGTGCCAAAGAGGTCAGCAAGCCAATTACCGAGGGAAAATCATCCTTCTTAGCACACGCTTCGATTTGTTCTAATATATGAACAAGTTCAGCGCCACCGAAGTGACCTGCAGCGCCTTTCATTTTATGAGATTCATTCCACAACAACCTCGAGTTCCCTTCCTCCGCATTCTTCCTGATCGCAGCTTTCATCTTTGGCATTTCATCCAAAAATATCACCAGCACCTGACTCAACAGAGCAAGATCACCGCCCACACGCTGCAGCGCTTCGGAATAATCACACGCAGCCAAGTTACTCATATTACTTACCTTTATTTTTGAAGGCTGAAAAACTTACACCTGAAGCATTTCCACCGAGCCATGATTATTGCCACTCTTATTGGCAGCTTCAATAAATGCAACGATTTCTAAAGTGACTGCATTATCAACAGGTGCTTTTTTATCTTTAAACATAGTCACAATCTTTTTTAACAACTCGGTGTAAATATATTTGGTACTCAAGCTTAAAGGGACTACACCTTTGTCGGTGAACACAAGTGCGCCATAATCCGATTTCCCCGCACGAATACCCCTTACAGTAGCCACCCTGCCATCGGCCCAATTTCCTGTGACCACATCAACACCTTTTTCGTGAGTGTTGGTAACGCGCTGGCAACCCGGCCCCATAAGCGTATAAAGAATTTCCACAGCATGGATGCCATAATGAAACAACCCTGAGTTAAGCTTGGGGTTCGCATCAAACAATGGGCATGGGCCATAAGCGACCACGCCATGAATTTTACCCTTGGATTCATCTGCAGTAAACTTCACTAACTCAGGCGTGTATCGTAATGAAGAAGAACTAAAGACTGTGGTTTTATTGGCCTGGGCCAGAGCGAAGATTTTTTTTGCATCTGCGGTAGAGCAGGTGAAGGGCTTATCGATATAGCAGGGAATGCCTTTTTCAAGAAATGGTCTGGCCCTTTCCAAATGCACGCCACCCTCCTGCGATTCGATCAGCATGCCATCAACTTTGCCGATCATTTCTTCTGGTTTATCAACAAGGGGAATGCCAAGTTTTTTGATTGCATCAACATAGCCAGGAATGCGTTCGGGGCTTATTTTTGAATCGCCAGCACAGCCTACGACGATTTGTGCGCCATCCACCCATTGATCCATCGGAACATTTTTATGAAGCAATCGCTCTGCAAAAGCAACCACATGCGAGGTATCAAAATCAAGCATTCCAAGTCGAATCATGTTACACGCTCCAACCGAGTTGGGTTCAATAACTTTCCCAATCCTAATTGAAAAGCATCAGCAAGTGAAGCAGCAAGCATAAAAAGACTTGGTAAAAAGCTGTAGACTCCTAGAATTTCCTTACCTTCAAAATGGGAGAGAACCAATGGGCTCAGAAAAACTTGAACAATTATTAGAACAAATCCGCTCTGGGAAATTAAGCGTTGCCGAGGGCGTGGAACAGTTATCTTCTACTCAGGTAGGCACGCCAGTTTATGCCAACCTTGACCTCGACCGTGCGCGACGGTGTGGCTTCCCTGAAGTGATACTTGCAGAGGGAAAAACCTGCGAATGGCTCGAAGGAGTAGTTGCAAGGCTTATTCAGGCAAAACAAGATTGTTTTGCGACCCGGCTAAACCCAGAGCAATCCTTGCGCCTGCGAAAACTTTACCCTGATGCGGAGTTGGATGAAACCGCTCGCACCTTCCTTCTGCGGGCACAAGGAAATACAGCAATAACACCCAAGGGAATGGTGGCATTTCTTACTGCAGGCACAGGCGATATCCCCGTGGCTCGCGAAGCAATGAATACCGCAAGCGCCCTTGGAGTCGGGGTGAAACTTATTCCAGATGTGGGGGTTGCAGGGCTACACAGGCTGCTAAACAATTTAAGCTCGTTCAAGGATTCCGATGCCATCGTGGTAGTTGCAGGAATGGATGGCGCCCTTCCCAGCGTGGTAGGCGGGTTGGTTGATTGCCCAGTAATTGCAGTGCCAACCAGCATAGGTTATGGGACCTGCTTTGGTGGACTTTCGGCATTACTGACAATGTTAAATGCCTGCTCAGCAAATGTAACCACGGTAAACATTGATGCAGGATTCAAGGCTGGGTATGTAGCTGCACTTATCGCCAGAAAAGCAAACAAAAGCTAAACAGATGAGTTTAGTTTCAGAAAGAATCTAATCTGGGGCGATGACTTCGCCACCCGCACGAGTGACATAGTTTGCAAGATTTCGAAGGGAAGTATTTTCGTTAAGAAAGCGAACCGAACCATCGGTGAAGGCAAAATTAGCTCCGCCGTTATGGAAGCTATAGAAATTATGGCCCCACTCGTTCGAATTATTTATCTTCATAGTACCCGGAACAGTACCTGTTGAAACATGCCAAGGATTACGCTGGCCGATACCATAGGCATTATCGGTCGTGGCCCAGGCGCCGCCACGGGCTCTGGCTCGAATTGTTCCAGTGTATACCGCTGGCATCATGGTTTTACCTCGCCAAACATCCTCACGCCCTGCACATTCAGCCAGCAAAATAGTATTGCTGGTACCATCCATGATATCGTTCATGCGGTTAGAATAATTGAAGGCCCATGGTGGTGAAGTCGTAGTATCTTGGCCATGCCAACAAAGAGCGCCCCGAAGATCAGTGCCTGCAGAAAAACGATCAGCAACAGGAAGCTCGTTGTTGATTTCCCAAAAGACACCAGTAGGAGCGAAGTAATCACCACATGCACCTTGTTTATCTACCACTTGCATCCCAGAAGGAGTAGGAACCGCAACCGTCTCGGGTTTATTTTGCATACGAGGTTGCACAGGGGTTGTGGGGCAATTAAAAATCTTAAGGTTGGCTTTTACAATGTCTTGATTAGGCGGCACCCACCAATCATAAGTGTAGGTGTAGGAAGCTAAGCGGTTGCCTTCTTCAAGATAAGGCAGAAGAAATACAACCCAATTATGCCAGCGAATTACAGGGTCTGACTTGTTGGTGTAGGCCAGAGGGAACATCTGATTAGTATTTTCATAATTCATCAAGGCAAGAGAAATCTGCTTAATATTATTAGTACACTGAATTCTGCTAGCTGCATCACGAACTTTTTGAACCGCAGGCAATAGCAAGCCGATCAACACCGCAATAATTGCGATAACCACAAGTAATTCGATAAGCGTGAAAGCTTTTCGGCTAAACATGACTAAAACCCTTGATAGGTAAGCAACAAACCCAGTAGAATTGTAGACGCAAAAAGCAGAGGATTCAAACTTAAAACTGTAGAAAAAGACCAAAGCCCCAGAAAGAATGGGGATTATATACTAGGCCCTTCTTTACCCTTAGCCTGTTAACAGGAACTCTAATTTAGCTCTAAATCCAGAATTAAATCGATAAAGACTTATAGCAAAGGTTTTTGAAGCATATATTAGGGGAAGAGATTTGCGACAGACAAAACTGGGGAACTAGGATTCGAACCTAGACAAACTGCTCCAGAGGCAGTTGTGCTACCGTTACACTATTCCCCAAGAAATAAAAAACCCTACCACTGTATTAAAGTGCAGGTTCTTCACTGAGATTATCTTACAAAACCCTAGGGCTACTATCAATTCACAAGCGGATAATATACATGGTTTACTTTCAAAAATCGGTAAAATAGTGAATGGTCAAACTCTCGAACAACTGAGTTAAGAGCCTACCGCCCATGTCACTCAAAGAATTGAAAGAAATGGATCATTTAATTCAGTCCTTCGAAAGCAAGGGCTTAGACAACATTACCATCAGTGTTGAAGAAATTTGTAAAGGGAGCCTGATGTAGGCTTTCGATTCAGGCTAAGAAATAAAAGAATCTTCGAGATCCGTTCTTCGCGCCAGTTGATTGGAATGCCTGCCTGTATGAAGTTCGAATATCATGGGTGATTCCAAGACTTCACCCTGGATGGTCCTACAGCTTTTATGTTTTTCAAAACTTTGAGCAAACGCTGTAGGAAGGCATTTTTCGCAAGTAAGAGCATAAGTTTTCAATTCTTCCACGCCTCCATCACTCCAGCGGGATGCAATTTTAAAATTAGCTAAGTTCTTGCACTCGGATTGAAGGCAGAGCACTTTGTAAGGTTTCATTGGCATGGTAGTAACTTTACTTAGTTTCTGAATCCGGATTTTGAATTTCGGAAAGAGCATTAAAAGCGGCAGCTTGTTCCGCGTCTTTTTTATTTTTGCCCCAGGCGCCTTTGTAGGTTTTCCCTTGAATGCTGACAGCCATCATGAAGCACTTGCTATGATCGGGGCCATTTTCTTGTAATAAAACATATTGAGGAGTTGCCCCGAATTCCCGTTGCACAACTTGCTGCAACAAAGATTTTGCGTTATTTTTTAAATCGCTACCCGCGACTTCCTCGATAAGGGCGGAAAGTTGCCTTAATGCAAATTCCTTAGCAGCACCCCATCCACCATCCAAATAAATTGCGCCAAGAATAGCTTCAAAAACATCCGCAAGAATGTTGGCGGGAATATGTTGAATATTATAAGCCACCCCCCTGCCCAGAACCATAAACGAACCCAGCTTTAAATCTTCACTAACCTTTGCACAAGTTGGCCTGCTAACCACTACTGATTTTATTTTAGTCATATCACCTTCCTGCAAATCAGGAAACCGGTGATAAAGATATTCACAGCAAATCAGCCCTAGAATGGAATCTCCGAGAAACTCAAGCCTTTCATTTGATGCCAGTCTAGAATCAACTCCGGAGGCATGGGTAAGCGCCGATTTCAGTAAATCTATCTGATTAAACTGATAACCAATGGCTTTTTGGCAATCTTCCAACGGATCGTTTTCCGGCACATTCTTATTTTCACTAGCCATACTTCAGATTTCTATTCAAGACCTTGATGTAATAAGTCTATTCTTACTAAAATGAGACAAGATTCCATGGCAAAAGTACCTTTTATGTACTATTTGATGCGAATAAGTGCAATAAAGTTCCCTAAATAGGAAGGATAAGGACGAAATATTTTTTCTATTTGCAGAACCTTTTTAAAGATTGGTTCGTAGTGTATAAACGGCGTTCTTTTGTTATCTTAGCAGAGTTATATCTGCTTTAAGGAAAAGCGACTTATCAACACAATAAAAGGAGCATTATGAAAAAGCTATTTGTACTCGCATTAATGTTTTCAGGGATAACCGGTTTTGTTATTTCACCTTGGATTCAGGGCCAATCGGCTGCACCCCCAGTTACTAAAGGTAAGGATCTAGTTTCTTACCGCGATGTAGTTAAAAAAGTACTTCCTTCGGTCGTTAGCATCGAAGCGAAGGCAAAACCAATGCGATTAAAAGAACAGGGGCCCAAACGAAAGAACCAAGGGCAGGATAATCCACAGATCCCTGAAGAATTCAGGAAGTTTTTCGAAGAATTTAAAAAACGAGGCGGAGAAGATGGCCCCGATGAAAGCCAAGGCGGGTTTGGATCGGGCTTTATTGTTGAATCTAATGGCATCATCGTGACCAACAACCATGTGGTCGAAGGCTCCGACAAAGTAGAAATCACCTTAAATGATGGTAGGAAATTTACTTCGACTGAGATCAAGGGCGACCCAAAGACCGATCTAGCCATCGTTAAGATCGACGCCAAAAATCTTCCTGCCTTGGAATTTGGCGATTCCGATGCATCAGAAATCGGCGACAGAGTTTTAGCCTTGGGTGCTCCATTTGGCCTCACAGGTTCGGTCACTTCGGGTATTATTAGCGCCAAGGGCCGCAGCCTTAGGCTTAATTTCTACGAAGATTTTCTGCAAACCGATGCAGCCATCAATCCAGGTAATAGCGGCGGGCCTTTAGTCAATCTCGATGGCCAGGTTATCGGCGTGAACTCTGCAATCAAAACCCGATCTGGTGGGTTTCAAGGTGTTGGTATGGCCATAACCTCCAACCTTACGAAAACCATCAAAGAGCAATTGCTGAAAAACGGCATTGTTCGCAGGGGTTACCTAGGCGTTGCAATCAAGGACATTGAAGACGAGCAGGTTGCAATGAAACTTGGCTTAAAAAATCCTAAAGGCGTGATCATCACCCAGGTGATGGAAGATGGGCCTGCAGGCAAAGGTGGAATTCAATCAGGTGACATTATTATTGAAGTTGCAGGGAAGGTCATCAAAGACAGCAAAGATCTCCAATTTTCTGTGGCGGCTTTGCCCTTAGGTAAGGCTTCGGAATTCAAGTTGGTCCGCGATGGTAAAGAACTCAAGGTAAGTGTTACTATTGTCGAGCAACCCAAACAGTTTGGGATGTCACGCCTCAATCCGAAATCGCCAGAAAACCCCAGCATTGAAGGCGAAACCAACCTCGACAAGCTTGGGGTTGAAGTGGGCCAACTCAATGATGAACTTGCAGACAAATTTGGTTACAAGTCTGGAACCAATGGAGTAGTGATCATTAAGATGGATCGTGAAAGCCTTGGGTATAAGGCAGGCTTGCGAGTTGGCATGGTAATCATGAAAGTCGAAAAGAAGGAAGTCAAATCATCTTCTGAAGTAAAGACCCTTACCGACAAGGCTAATTATGATGAAGGCGTTTTGTTTCAGGTTCAAATACCCGATGGCTCCAAGGATTATATCCTTGTAAAAAAGAGCTAGTGGCATGAGTTAAAACAAAAAGGAGTCTGGGACTAATCCCAGGCTCCTTTTTTATTTGATGTAAAGATTATCTTGAAGCCAAGCTTTTAAGACTGAACGCAAACAAACTCTTTTCCGTTCTTACAAATAACTTGCCATCTGCAACCGCAAAAGAAGCAAGGGTTCTTTCACCCATATCCGAGGTTGCGATTTTCTGGAAAGTTCTTGCTGCTTTAACCACAGTGGTTTTACCTTCTTCATTCTGAAAATAAATCTTACCATCCGAAATCACCGGGGAAGAAGAGTAAGCACCATCAATACGCTCGGGGCCCCAATGAACTTTACCCGTTGCAGCTTCCACGCAACTAGCCATGCCGTTATCTGCAACCATAAATAAATCAGGGCCTTCCGCAATAAGGCTTGGAGTATGAGGAATGTTTTTCTCAAGCTTCCATGCAACATGCGTTTCGGTCACATCGCCTTTACCATCAGGCTTAATGGCATAGAGTACGGGGCGGTCATAGCTAGTGGATATAAAAACCAAACCATTGGCAAACAAAGGTTTAGGAATGACTGAGTACCCTTTATATTTAACACGCCAGATTTCCTTGCCTGTTTTAGGATCATAAGCGCCCACCATGTCGCTGGCAGGGCTAATAACCATTTTCTGGCCATTCACTTCGATAAGTTCGGGTGTCGAAAACGAAAAAGGCTTAGTCGGACTAGCCTGCCTATCCGTGCTCCAAACCAACGACCCATCTTTGGTTTTAATCGCAACAACCTTTTGGGCATCGGTTCCATCACAGCTAAAAATCAGCATATCATCAACAAGAATCGGCGAGCCACCATTGCCATGCACTGGCTTGGTATAAAGACCGGGGATTTTCCAAAGGATCTTGCCCTGTTCATCGAGGCAAGCGGTACCCATATGGCCAAAGTGAACATAAATTTTGTTTTCATGCCAAATAGGAGAAGGACTGGCATGGCTGTTTTTACCATGGATTTTCGGTGCAGTATCAGCCTTTTGTTCGAAGATGGGTGTTTTCCAAACGACCTTACCATCGCTGGCATTGAGGCACATAGCTTCAAGGGATTGATTCACCATTGCGCCTTCGCCGCTGGGGATTGCAGTGGTAAGAAAGATTTTTCCTGCAACAACCGCAGGGGTGGACCAGCCTTTACCGGGAATGGCTTGCTTCCACAATTCCTGCCCCGGCTTGAAAGAGTCGGGAAGCTTCTCGCCTTTAACATGGCCATCGCCTGTGGGGCCGCGAAAGCTTGTCCAAGATTCAGCATGGGCCTGAGAAATAAATAATGCCCCTGCAACAGATAGAGACCAAATAGATTTTTTCATGACAGGCCTTTGAGTTAAAGTTCTTTTACCAATTCATACATACCCCTGCCAGCCGGCTTCAATTTTCCCTGCTTAACCAACTCCTGCCAGATTTCATGGGAAAACTCGGATGGGGGTTGAATCGCAACGATGGAAGAGTGACTGCCTCCCGTCATCGGGGACCGACCCAACTTCGAATCTTCATCCAATTGAGTAAGTTTCAGGCGCTTTTTGAACGACTTGAATGCTGTCTTCACCTGTTTAGGGTCTAATGGGTTAGGAGGATTATTCGGTTCCATAAGCTCATTTCTTCCTTAAGTTACTGGCAAGGGAGTTTAATATACCCTGCATAATCGGAAAAGTCACCTATTATGCTACAAACTTGGCAAACTTTGCCGAACATTACACTTTTAACTGAATTAGCGACCGTGACTTTTCTAATGGATCAACGGATTAATTGCTCGCCCGGCATAACTCCTACAGGGCCTATCACCTTTTCAGATGATTTCATCGGAACCACAAAGTCGAAATACAAAGTAGACATAAAACCCTGTCTGGTTCCGGGGGGAATCTGACAGGCAGGGTTCAAATTCAACATACCATCAAGGATGAGGGTATGGCTTTAAGGGAGGATATTTCCATGCGCAAGCAATGGAGTTTCGTATTGGCATTTTCATTGGGGGTAAGTTCATCAGCATTGATTGCAGATGAGATTCCCACAAAATTACCTACTGATTTAAAAGCGACACAAGAGGCAAAAAAAATTGTCCTCGATGTCGGCAAGGAAGCAATTCCAAAGGAAGGCGAAGTTGCCCCACTTTTGGAAATACCAAGGCCTCCTGCAGATTCCGAACGCTTTTCATTTAGTGCTGAGTACCTTCTTTGGTGGATGAAAGGCGATAAAGTTGCCCCGCTCTCTACTTCAGGAACAACAGGTATTCTTAACGCACCAGGAACGAACATTCTCTTTGGCGACACCTCCTACGGAGGGGATTTACGAAGTGGTGCAAGGTTCGACATGATTTACTGGCTTTCCAGAGAACACAACCTCGCATTCGAAGCGAACTTCCTGTTTTTAGAAACCCAGGTGGATCAAATCGGTCTTTCTTCACCAGGCGCACCTTTACTTGCAAGGCCTTTCACCAACGCAACGACAGGAAGTCAATCAGCTTTGGTTCTTTCTTCTCCTACAACTAATGCGGGATCTTTTTCTTCACGATTCGACAGTAAACTTTGGGGCGCAGAAGGAAACCTTAGGCACAACTTCATCAGTGGCGTTTCCATGTCGGTAGATGGGCTGTTCGGTTTCAGATACCTTGGCTTAAAAGAAAGCCTCGATATTACGGGAGGCTCTTTCAATCCTCTACCCGGACAAGTTATTTCTAGTTCTACCGATAATTTTAAAACCACGAGTGATTTTTACGGCGGCCAGGTAGGTGCAAGCATCGAACTTCGTAAGGACAAATGGTTCGTTAATGCTCTGCCGAAACTTGCTATCGGTGGCACCCAACAATCAGTGAATATTACTGGGATCACTACTTCCACCACGGGGAATTTATCTTCCACCGCCCCTACGGGATTCTTGGCTGCAGATTCCAACATCGGGCAGTACTCGAAAGAGAAGTTTACCTTTGTACCAGAAATGGGTGTGAATGTTGGCTATGCCTTCAGAGATTGTGTCAAAGGGTATGTTGGTTACAACATTATATATTGGTCAAGTGTTTCGAGGCCGGGTTCTACCATCGACCTTAATGTTGGAAATGGGCAACCTACCTTTAGTTTCAACAGCACCGACCTCTGGATGCAAGGGATCACCCTTGGCATGGAAATTAATTTTTAGTTGTACCCCCCGGCCCGAGATAAACCTTCAACCCCCTTGGATGTTTTTCTTGGGCGAAAAGAACCCCCGACTCCCTTGGGGGTTCTTTTTTTAATATGGCTTAGGCATGGTTGCACTTTTATGCCAGGCGCTGTACCAAATATCCATGGTCAATTGAACCCCCATCCTGCAGCGTTCCGAAACAAACTTTCTACTTTCCTCGGTAGGTTCGGTGAAATTGTTTTTCAGATCCAATTCATAACAAGTTGCAATATGGCGATGTGAATCCCTTATCGATTCGATGACTTTATTCCAAACCACATCGGAATCCATTTTGATTGCCTTCAGTCCCTTGGCGAGGTCCATCGCTTTAAAATTAAACTTCTCAGGAAAGCTATCAAGCCTCGCATGGATGCCCTTCTGTTTAATCTTTCCATCGATTTTTATGCCATCATAATTTACAGTGGTATGCAAAGGCATGCAAAGGTCGGTGGTGTAGTGTGCCATCACCCCTGCATGCAATAGGCACTTCCAACGAATGGCTTCGTTCTCTGGGTCTTGCCTGTAATCATAAAAGGCACAAGCAAGGCGTTCGTAGTTTTCCATGATTGCATAGGGAAGCATACCGACTTTTTCGGGTCGTTTTTTTATGGATTGAAGCAACTCAATCGCTTGATATCTATCCGAGGGAAGGTCTTTCCCTTCGACATCTTCAAGATCGAGAAAATGATCTGCGGAGGTGCCTGCACGAAGGAATTTGGCACTGGGATTTTTCCAGCGATCGGGGTCGCCAACAAAATGACCAAGGGCTTTACCTGCCTTGCGAAAGAATTCGGGCATATCATCGGGAAGTGCAGAAGCAGCAGCTTCAACGAGAGTAGCATGGCCATTGACCCACCAGGCCCGAGCCAGGTTTGCCAAACTTGCCCCAATTACCAACAGAATTAAAAGTCTCAGAATTAGAAGCTTTTTCATCTTGTCAAACCTTAAGAAGAAGTTAAGAGGGCGCCAACTTGGGATAGTTTATCTGAAATAATGGGCCAAGTGGTGGGTAATACAGAAGATTAAAGTTAGGGCTTTGGAAAACTGTGAAAAAGCCTCTGTTTATCATCAGTAAAGATTGCTTGGGAATTAATTTAATATTAGTTCCAATGGAGAGATTAATATGAGTAATAATGATTACTTGAAAAAAGCATTGGTATGTTTGGGGATTTTCGTTTCCTCGAGTGCTGTTTATAGTCAGGAAGGGGTATGGAATGGATCTAACCGACCCGCACTAACAGCGGGGGGTGCTGCTGCAATAGGCCAACCTATTTCAATACCTGTAAGAACGAATAGCAGCCCTATTACTTTAACACAGGGCGTAGAGCAGTCGCCTGTGCCTTCAGGTGCATTAACTCCCGGGGTACCACCTGCAGTTCCTAGCAATGTGCCACCTCCAGGGTTTGGAAATCCCCCGCCTCCCTCAGGGTTTGGTAATCCTCCGCCACCTTCAGGGTTTGGAAATCCTCCACCTCCTACAGGATTCGGAAATAATTCTCCTTATGTGCCAGGTTCAACGGGCATGCCATTGGATAGGCCGGCAACAAATAATCCGAATTTTCTTGAATCAGCACGCGAGTACATAGGCAATGGCCCTTTTTCGGGCTCTACAAGTAGAAAGCTTTTTGAAAGCGACCACGCCTTCGATAATTTCGCCAGCCCAACCACCAATCTTTTTCTCTTCGAAGACCCTAGGGCTCTTACCGAAGTGAAGCCTATGTATATGTACCAGACAATTCCAGGGAGCAATAACACGCTACAAGGCGGTAATGTAAATTATCTGGGCGGCCAAGCAAGAGTTGCAATCACCGAGCGGATTTCCTTTGTTATCAATAAATTTGGCTGGATTTCGCTGAACCCGACTGACCAACAAGCGGGTTTCAATAGTGACCTCAGTTTTTCAGAATTGTGGCTGGGGCCCAAATGGACTTTCTGGCGCGATGAAAAGAACAACCTTGTTGCTGCCACTGGTCTTACTTTTGAAATCCCCAGCGGGCCCCAACGGGCCTTCCAAAACACCGGCAATCTTTCGCTTACGCCTTATGTTTCGGCGGCTCACAGTTTTGGGCGAAGTTCCTATGGTAGCTTTGATGTTCTGAGCGTTCTTAATTGGAATATTTCAACTAACAATGCCCGTTCCAACTATTTAAATCTTAGCGCCCAAATCGACTACGATATTTTAAACTGGCATCGATTCTATCCCATGGTGAATTTCAACTGGTTCATCTACACCAAGGGCGGGCAAAGCTCTTTTAATTTTGATGGCGTTGATCTCGTAAACTTTGGTGGTCAATCCATTGGCGGAAAAAGCGTTGTCACTCTAGGGCCTGGCCTTCGTTACAAATGGTCTGAAAGGGTGCAATCAGGCATTGGCCTTGATTGGGCAGTCGTAGGAAATCAGTTCCTTCAAGATTTCCGCATGAGCATTGATACGATTATTCGTTATTAAGTTTGATAAACTTGTATTGTTGAAATTTTTCAGCCCAAATACAAAACTAAAATGCGTATACTTTCTCTGAACCAGCAGAAAAGGTATACGCATGAATGTATTTCTACCCGGAACTTTCGACACCAAAGGCACCGAGTTTGCCTTTCTAAAATCCCTTCTTGAAAAACAGGGAATTCATTGCATTTGTGCAGACGCAGGAGTTTTGAATCCCCCTTTTTTCACTCCAGACATTTCTCGTGAAGCTGTTTTTTTAGCTGCGGGAACCACCCTTAAAAAAGTTCTACTTGAAAAAAACAGAGGCGAGGCTGTTGAAGCCGCTGCCAAGGGACTGGCCAAGATTGCTCTCGATCTTTTCAATCAAGGCAAAATCCATGGGGTACTTGGCATGGGTGGTTCTGCAGGTACCACTCTGGGTACTTCAGCAATGCGCGCCCTTCCCTTTGGCATTCCGAAAATCATGGTCAGCACTTTGGCAAGCGGGCAAGTGCGCCCTTTTGTAGGTGTCAAAGATATCACCATGATGCATTCCGTAGTTGATATCTGTGGCCTCAATCGCATCAGTACAAAAGTTCTTTCAAATGCAGCCCATGCAATGGCTGGTATGCTTAATGCACCAGCTATCAGCTCTACCTTTGAAAAACCATTGCTTGCTGCAACCATGTTTGGTGTTACCACACCATGCGTTGAATTGGGCCGCAATATTCTTGAGCAATCAGGCAGGGAGGTTTTGGTTTTTCACGCCACAGGTAGTGGTGGATTAACCATGGAATCTTTCATTCGAGATGGCCTAATCAAAGGTGTACTAGATATCACCACCACCGAACTTGCGGATGAATTGGTGGGTGGAATTTTGAGTGCGGGGAATGAAAGACTTACAGCGGCAGGGATTATGGGCATTCCCCAGGTTATTTCTGTGGGGGCATTGGATATGGTGAACTTTGGCCCCATGGATACAGTGCCCGAAAAATTCCGTAGCCGAAGGCTTTATGCCCACAATTCAAATGTCACACTCATGCGCACTACGCCTGAAGAAAATGATTTACTGGGTAAAGAAATCGCGTTGAAAGCGAATGCTGCAAAAGGACCTACTGCGATCATTTTTCCACTTCGTGGAATCTCGGCGTTGGATGCCTTGGGCCAGCCGTTTTGGTGGCCGCAAGCCAATCAGGCATTAAGGGAAAGCTTAAAATTATGGTTGAACCCGAATGTGGAATATATCGAGATGGATTTACACATCAACGACCCAGCCTTTGGAGAGGCATGCGCACAGAAACTAATAAATTATTTAAAGGATTAACGCTTTGTAGCAGGTACTGATTCTTCAGGGGCCTTCACATTCTTCTTTTCGTTTTCTTCGATGGTCTTTATTTTCTCTTGCACAAATTCAGTGCCCTTACCAATATCCGAGGTGATTTTTTTGGTGTTAAAATCAATGTTAATATTGCGTTTACCATCTGAGGTAATATCAGCTTTCACCATATACCAACCTTGAAAATATCCAATGGTTGCAAAAGTAATAACACAAAAAGCTGCAAGTGCTAAAAGATTCCGCATGATTTATCGCCTCGAAAAAGTCAAAGTCTACAAATTTTAACAATCAACCAATCCTAACTATTGATCGACTTTTACCAAAGGAGCCAAACGCATACCAGACCACTTTTTATATCGACAGTAAATACCCCATTTTCGCTCAATCTACTATTCTGGTGCTTTACAAACTTAACCGTATTGACCTTGCCCGAATAGGTTTCGTAAAAGCAATCATGGCTTAATATTTAGCCATTGAATTGATTTGAAACTTGTCCAAGATAGCTGAGAACTCATGGTTAAGGATAAACAAGACGATCAAGCTGGAATCAAATGGATCGCTTACGCTCTGATCCTCGGTTCAGGATTACTACATCTGGTCTACCTGCTTTTCTTCTGCCCATTAAACCTAGCCCCTGATGAAGCCCACTATTGGGATTGGTCGCGCCATCTGGATTGGAGTTACTACAGCAAAGGCCCGATGGTTTCGTGGCTTATCCGCATGGGCCGTGAAGTTTTTGGCCCACTTAGTATTGCTATTTGTGGATCTGAAATGCCGGCAGTAAGATTTCCTGCAGTGGTATGCGGCACCCTGCTTATCTGGGGCATTTTTGTTCTTACATTAAAAACAACTTCTAATGCACGATCTGCACTGGCTGCAGTGATCATCGCAATTTCCCTGCCACCCATCGCTGCCGCTTCATCGTTGATTACAATCGATGCACCTTACACTTGCGCTTGGATATGGGCACTGGTGTTTGGTTACATGGCATTATTTGAGGATAAAAGTTGGGCATGGTTTGCTGCGGGGGCGGCAGTTGGATTTGGGATTCTTGCAAAATACACAATGATTTTGTGGATAGGATCCCTAGCATGCTTTTTCTTATTCACGCCACAATATCGAATTTACTTTATTAAACCGGGGCCATGGGTACTCGGATTCACCGCAGCTTTTTTCTCGCTACCCATCCTCATTTGGAACATCCAAAATAACTGGGTTTCTTTTCATCATGTTAGCGCCCTCGCAGGAATGCATCAGGGGCCAAGAATCCAATGGATGGGCCCTTTGACTTATCTAGGGCAACAATTTGGGTTGCTGCTAGGCTACTGGTTTATTCTCTGGGCTTGGGCCATGTGGCATTTCAGACCTTGGCTGCAAGAAAATGCAGTTAAGCAATATTTGTGGTGGATGTCTGCGGTCACCTTCTTGGTCTTTTTCGGATTCAGTCCAAAAACCGGGGGCGGAGAAATGAACTGGCCCGTTACAGCTTACCTTTCAGGGTTGGTGCTTATTATTTTTCAAGTACAAGAAATCTTGGCAGGGCAAAATCGCTTTCTACTAAACTGCTGCAAATTTTTTGTCCCCACCTTCATAGCTCTTGGTCTTGCAATCTCCGTTTTTATGCACCAAAGCGAATGGATTAGACCCCTCTTTTTATTGATCGCTGAAAACCCTACCAAGGCCAACCCCTTCCCTCTTAGAAAATTTGATCCTACTTGCAGGCTCCGTGGTTGGGTTTCCGTCGCCAAGGAAATTGACAAATTACGCGCAGACATAACCTCTTCCACCGGTCGGGAACCCGTACTTGCAGGAGGCAGTTGGAATGTACCTGGAGAAGTCGGATTTTACTGCTCAGGCCACCCGCAAGCCTATTCCATCGGCTTGGTCAATGGCGATCGACACAGCCAGTATGATCTTTGGCAAAACCCCATCGACCATCCTGAAGCTTTCCTAGGAAAAGATTTTCTAGTGATTGGAATTGTTTCGCCTAAGGCAAGAAAAGCTTTTGAAAGCGTCGAAGAATTGCCTTCATTTTGGTATTACGAGAATGGTCAACCCATAAGCGTATGGCAATTTCAATTTTGCAAAGGGTTCAAGGGTTTCAAGGTTGAGGGAAGCCCCGGACACTTCTAAAAGCGCAAAGTTAATCTCCCTAATCTTCCCAAAGCAAACGCCTTTACATTGCTTTGATTAATTGGCTCAAGATTGGGTTGTACAAACCCGATTAAATAGATATATGCACCTCGTGATTCAAGGTGTTATTTCTTCATGGTGGTGAAATGGGTATATCAAAAAGCCTTATTCTTTGTTCGCATTGTGGGAAGAGTTGGGATGTTCCCAAATCCAATACAGTATTTGAAAAGCAAAGGCAGGAATCATGCCCTTGCCCGCAATGTGGATCCTACACGCTTGCGTATCAAGAAAAAATGATCAAAAGATTGTTGCTTGAACAAGATGATCGAAAAATCGTTGCTTGATAAAGATGTCAGGTGAAACACCCTTGGCAATGCTTCGTAAAAAAATAGTAAGATATAAAAACCAAAGACCCCGGAATAGATCTTCCGGGGTCTTAACGTATCAAGGCTGCTTTGACGGACAGCCCGTCAGCCGCCTTAAAGCAGCCTTACCTGGATCTTTTTACACATTACGAACACCTCCCTTTCAATAGAACTTTCCCTAATCCGGGCTAAACCCAGTTGCCCTGACTCGGGACTTCTGTAAATCGCACCACGCTAGCGCGATCCGTCTCCGCTAATGAAATAAATTCATCAACGAAGATATATCATTCATAACACCCAAACATGGGTCTTGACAAGTTATGTTGGAATAATTTTGAAAATTGTTTTTATCTAATCAAAAACTGATCTAGCTAAGTTTTGCTCCAAAAGAACACAATATGCTTAGGATTTATCATTCGTGACCATGAGGTGACAGGCATGTGGCAGTCTATCGCAGTAATAGCTTTTATGACAACGGGCCAACAAGCGGTTGCGCCGCTCGAGTTTTTAAATATTCGTGCGCCCATGGGAATCTATGGTGCCAACAGGCCCGATTCGAAGAAATATCATCCAGGCGATAACTTCATACTGGCGTTTGATATCAATGGGTTGAAGATTGATGCAATAGGTCAGGCGTTTTACAGCCTTGCTGGTGAACTCTTCAACAAAGATGGTAAAAGCATAATTAAAACTGCTCCCAAAGAGACTCCAGCCTTTAATCCTTTAGGGGGTTCCCGATTGCCTGCGTATGCGGCTGTACCGATAAGCTTGGAAATGCCTCCTGGAACCTACACTTATAAATTAATCCTGACTGATTTAACCGATAAAAGAACAGCCGTACTAACTCAATCTTTCGAGGTATTGCCTAAATCTTTGGGGTTTGTTTTGTGGCATATGACTTATGAAAACAATTTCCCCGCCCCTCCGGTGGGCGTACCTGGGCAGGAATTTATTCTCCGATTTTGTGTAACTGGTTTTGAGGCAGATGCACAAACCAGAAAGCCCAATCTCTCTTTTACCGTTCGCATCTTGGATGAGGCAGGAGTACCAACCTTATCAAAGCCTTTTAGCGGCGAAGCCAAAGATATTCCCGAAGAATTTAAAGATATTTTCCCGATCTCGGTACCCATTCGACCAAACAGGCCAGGCAGGTTTACCATCCAAGTTTCCGTTACCGATAACCTGACCAGAACCAAAACCACCATCAAGCAAGAAACACCATTTCTTGTTCTCGAACCTAAATAGTTATTCTCTTTGCGAATAGTTCTTTACAATAATAGGGGAGGGTCCTTTGGCCTTCCCTTATTGTTTGTATTTTGAATATTCATTGGAGCTTTTCATAATGTCAGATTTAGAGAACCGTATTGCGCAATTTCAGAAGATGGCCAACGATGATCCAGATAACGAACTAGGCCATTATCGTTTGGGCCAACTCTACATGGAAAACAAACAGTTTGAAGAAGCAGTTGCGTCTTTCAACCGAACCTTGATCCTTAGCCCACAATTTTCCAAAGTATTCCAACTTCTGGGCAACTCACTTCTTTCCCTCGATAAAAAAGCCGAGGCTGTCACCACTCTGCAAAAAGGTTTCCAGATTGCTGACGAAAGAGGCGACAACATGCCCCGGGACGAAATGGCTCGCATGCTTAAAGAATTAGGCGAACCTGTTCCTGAATCAAAAAAAACTGTTGCACCAATCAGCACTGGCGCAGGCGATGCCATGGGCAACATGCAGTGCACCCGACCTGGTTGCATGGTTGGTTCAAGAGCCAGAAAACTTCCCGCACCCCCTCTTAACGATGAACTTGGTAAAAGAATCTTTGAAGCCATCTGTGCCGATTGCTGGAGCGAGTGGGTAAAAAACTACAGCATCAAGGTTATCAATGAACTGAGGCTCGATCTAAGTTCTGAACGCGGACAAGCAGAGTACGACAAATACATGCATGAATTTCTCGGTTTAACACAAGAATAATCATGAATGCCTTTTGTTCTGAGTATTTAGTTCGCTACGGTAAAGCAGGAGAATTCGGCAGGTTTCACGCCCAGAAACCTCTGCAACTTCTCAAAGGCGATCTCGTAATCATTGAAACCCATAGGGGTAAAGAAACGGGCGAAATTCTTTCCCCCTCTACACCCATAATTGCCAAGTTCCTACCCAATACTACCGTAGGAAAGCTTTATGGTACACTCACTGACCAAGATGATTCGCTAGTTCAACTTAACCATTCAAAATCATCTCTCATCATTGAAGCTGCAAAGAATATCTCCCTTGCCTTAGCTTTGCCCGTTTCAATTCTTGATGCCGAATTACTATTCGATGGCAAGCATGCAGTTCTCCATCTCGCAACAAGCCCAAAAACGGATGTTCGCGATTTGATCTCAAAGCTATCCAACGATTTCGACCTGCATATCTATGTCGAAAACATTACTCAATCAAATCAAGATGATGATGATGAATCACCCGTAGAAGTTGCGGGATCCTGCGGGTCGGGTAATTGTGGTTCGAAAGAAAGCGGTTGCGGAACTTGCAGCAGTGGTGGGTGCGGGTCTTGTTCTACTACCAAAGAAAAAAAGCCTGCGTTTGAAGCAAATGCCTCACAACGCAAGCCCTTAAATTAGCTAACTCATTCAAGCTTACTTCAATCCTGCAGCAGAACGCAAAGCTGCAGCCTTATCGGTTTTTTCCCAAGTGAAGTTTGCGAGCTCACGACCAAAGTGGCCGTTTCGCGCTGATTCCTTGTAAATCGGCCTGCGCAAATTCAGCGTTTCGATAATGCCCTTAGGCGTTAACTGGAAGGTCTTGCTGATAAGAGCAGCAATCTTATCATCGGTTAAGCCATGCTTTGCAGTACCAAAGGTGCTAACCCAGATATTGATCGGATCGGGGTAACCAATCGCATAAGAAAGCTGAACTTCGCACTTCGATGCGAGTCCTGCTTTAACAATGTTTTTGGCAATATAACGGCACATATAAGCTGCAGAGCGATCAACCTTTGTTGGGTCCTTACCGCTGAATGCACCGCCACCATGACGACCCATGCCGCCGTAGGTATCTACAATGATTTTTCTTCCAGTAAGGCCGCAATCACCGTGAGGGCCGCCTTCAAGGAAGATGCCAGTCGGGTTGATATGGACCAAAATAACATCACTTGGATATTTTTTGCCCGACTCACCAACTGGGACAAAGTGAAACTTCGTTTTCGCATCGACCAAATCAGGTCGTTCGGCCTTCAAGGTTGGGATAATCAAAGTATTAAGAATTTCTTCACGAGCTTTATCAGAGAAAACTTTCTTTTTCTTTTTAATCTCAACAACACTCTCGTCATGCTGGGTGGAAAGCACAATGGTATGAATTCGATTTGGAGTGCCATCTGGTTTATATTCGATGGTTACCTGACTCTTGGCATCAGGGCGGACAAAAGCAAGCTTGCCACTTGCCCTTAACTTTGCATGATTTTCAACCAAGCGATGGGCCAAAAAGATAGGCAAAGGCATTAAGGACTTGGTTTCCTCACAAGCAAAACCAAACATCATCCCTTGATCGCCCGCACCGCCACCATCCACACCAACCGAGATATCAGGCGATTGCGAATGCAACTTGCATTCAATCTGGCAGGTATCTGCTGCAAAGCCAATTGTTGGATCTACATAGCCAATTTCTCGAATAATGCCTCTAACAAGCTTATCCACAACCGTTCTGGTAAGTGGTGCCGTGGTGGTTATTTCACCCGCTACACAAACATAATCTGTTGTAACAAGGGTTTCACATGCTACCCTACTCTTGGGATCATGCTGCAAGCAGAAGTCCAAAATGGTATCACTGATTTGGTCGGCAACCTTGTCGGGATGCCCCATAGAAACGGATTCACTGGTAAAGAGATAATTCTGGTTCACAATCTTCCTCGTTTTGTTAAACAATCATGTTCCGTCACGGTGTCGAAATTATAAGAAAAGATTGGGTATAAAACCAATATCAGAGTTGCAGAAAAAAGGCTTTTATGAAAAACCCCCAACCACTAGTCCTGATCAATGCTGTTGGCCTTACCCCAAAACTGCTCAAATTCGCACCAAAACTGCAACAACTTGCATTAAATGGCTGGATGCGCCCTTTAAAAGAATCGCTCCCCGCAGTTACTGCAACCTGTCAGGCGACTATCCTTACCGGAAAAGAGCCCTCTGTCCACGGAATAGTTGGAAATGGCTGGCTTTTTCGCGACACTGCAGAAGTTCGCTTTTGGCAACAATCCAACCATCTCATCCAAGCCGAACCCATCTACAAAACTGCCTCGCGACTTGCACAAGCGCAAGGCTCATCCTTCAAATGCGCCAAAATGTTCTGGTGGTTTAACCAAGGCGCTGATGTGGATATCAGCGTTACCCCCAAGCCCTATTATGGCGCTGATGGCAATAAGGCCTTCGGCATTTCAGGAACATCACAAGAACTAACCACGGGATTAGAAAAAAAATTGGGGGCCTTCCCTTTCCCATCATTCTGGGGTCCGATGGCAGGGCTGCCCTGCACACGCTGGATAGCTCAGGCAACTGCAGAAATAATTAAGGATGAAACTCCCAATCTAACTCTGGCCTATTTGCCCCACCTTGATTACGACCCGCAACGCTTTGGGCCCACTGGTTCAGATATGCCAAAATTAACAAGAGAATTGGATCAGGCTTGCGAACCGATTTTAGATGCTGCCAAGGCTAAAGGTGCCCGAGTTTGGGTCGTAAGCGAATACGGGCATTGCAATGTGCAAAGTGCGATAGAGCCCAACAAGATTCTCAGGAAGCATGGCTTTCTTGTATGCAGAGACGGGCCCTTTGGTGAAACCATCGATTTTTTTGCCAGCAGGGCGTTTGCTGTTTGTGATCATCAACTAGCGCATATCTACATCAAAGATTCAAAAGATATTCCCAGAGTCAAAGCAACTCTTGAAGAAACCCCAGGCATCAAAATAATTCTCGATGAAGAAGGAAAGAAAAGTATAGGGCTTGCCCATCCTCGTTCAGGCGAACTTATTGCACTCTCAGAAAACAACAAATGGTTTGCTTACCCTTACTGGCTTGATGAAAGCAGGGCTCCAGATTTCGCCCGCACCGTGGATATCCATCGAAAACCAGGGTACGACCCTTGCGAATTGTTCTTCGACCCCAAGTTACTTTTCCCCAAACTTAAAGTGATCAGAAAACTCTTGGGCAAAAAACTTGGGTTCCGAACCCTGATGGATGTCATCCCATTGGATCACTCTTTGGTAAAAGGCAGCCATGGCTTGGTTTGCGACAACGATGAGGATTGTGCTCTATTGGCAGGAGATGGCCCTGCCCCACCTTTGGGAAAAATGCCCATGACTAATGTGCATAGGCTTATGATGAACGCGCTAGGATTCGCAGAAGGCGTTTAGCTTTAATCAAACTTCGGGCTCAGCAACAGGTTCTTCGGCAACCTCGGGAGCAATTTCTTTGATAGGGAAAGGCAATGGGGCAAGGGCCTTCAAACCTATATCGGTTCGATATTGCATGCCACTAAATTTAATCAAGTTCACTGCTTCGTAAGCTTTGGCCCTCGCAGCAATCATATCATCACCCAAGGCTGTAACGCTCAACACCCGACCACCATCGGTAACAATATTTCTTGAATCAAACCTGGTTGCGCCATGAAAGATTTGAACATCCTTCAGCTTAGCAGCTTCGTGAAGCCCTGTAATCGTATGATTCTTATCAACAGCCCCAGGATAACCCTTTGCAGCAAGAACCACGCAAACTGCGGGTCTGGGATCCCAAGCGATCTTACCTTCAAACTCATCAAGTCTATTTTCAACTGCAGCTTCAAGTAGATCCAATAGATCGGTTTGTAAGCGCATCATCAGGGGCTGGGTTTCGGGATCGCCCATTCTGCAATTAAATTCGAGCACCCGTGCACCCTGCCCTGTAACCATAATGCCTGCATAAAGAATTCCATGAAATGGCATTCTTCTTCGCTTCATCGCATGTACAGTCGGAACCAAAACTTCCGTATCAATCTGATCGAGTATTTCTTTCGTGCCCAAAGGCGCAGGGCAATATGCACCCATCCCACCGGTATTAGGCCCGAGGTCATTATCAAAAATAGCCTTATGATCTTGGCATGGTTCAAGCGGGATGATGGTTCTGCCAGAAACAATGGCAAGCACACTAAGCTCTTGGCCAACCATGCGTTTTTCCAAAACAATTTGGCGACCAGCAGTTCTGCCAAACTCTTCCTTCACCATGATCCGTTCAACAGCTTTAAGGGCTTCATCTTGTGTGGAGCAAACAATCACGCCCTTACCTGCTGCTAGGCCATCGGCCTTCACAACCAGAGGATACCTGCGGGTTGAAATCCACGTTTTCGCCTGATCAGGGTGATCGCAAATCTTGAAGTCTGCAGTAGGCACATTGGCATCATGCATAACAGTTTTAGCGAAGGCCTTGCTAGATTCCAAAGTGGCAGCTAATTTCGAAGGGCCAAAAATGGGCAGCCCTTCTTTTTTAAATGCGTCTACAATTCCAAGTGCCAATGAATCTTCTGGGCCAACCACTGTCAGGCCAATCTTCTCTGCCTTGGCGAATTCTACCAATCCTTTGATATCATCCGATGCAATTGGAACATTGGTTGCAAATGCTGCGGTACCAGGATTACCAGGCGCACAAAAGATTGCCTTTGCACGCGGAGAAAGCGATAACTTCCAGGCCAAGGCATGTTCACGCCCGCCTTTGCCTACTACTAAAACTTTCATTGCAGCTCTCGCGTTCTTAGGATGCCTTGGCAGGGAGAAGCGTTAACAAATAATCCTTGCCCAATCGATTACAGTAATCCCCAAAGGTTTCGCCCTTTGCTCTTTTACCTTTGAAATCAACAAATAGATGGCGGAACATCGGAACGATATCCGACTTCAATACCAAATCCTTCAACATGAAATTCAAACGGGTGCCATTCAAATGACCACCAACAAATACCATGTATTTTTCACCACTTCTACCCACAAAACCTATTTCACTTTGGTATGGGCGCACACAACCATTCGGGCACCCTGTCATTCGAATGTTAATAATTTCGTTCGCCAAATCTAGTTCGTTAAGAACTACTTCCATCTCATCGATGACCCCGGGCAATGCCCTTTCTGATTCAGAAATCGCCAACCCACAAGTTGGAATCGCTGGGCAGGCAAGGCTATACTTTTGGATATTCGAAAGATCCTGCGGCTTCTTAACGCCATGGCTGGTCAAAATAGCTTCGATCTCCTGTTTGGCACTTTCAGGCAGATCACAAATCAAAATATCCTGAATTGCAGTCAGCCTTACTTCAGTATCAAACTTGGTGATGATTGCTCGTAAAGCGGTACGCAGTTTAAAATCGCCTTCATCCTTGATACGACCACTCTCAACGCTTACACCATAAAAGAACTTCCCATCGCCCTGTGCATGCCAGCCAAGATGAGTTTCATATCCCGTGATCTGGATGTTTTTTGGCAACACCAATGGCTTGGTCAGATAGCCCTTCAAAACTTCGCGGAACTTCTCAACACCCCAATCTGCAACCAGATACTTAATGCGAGCCCTTTTACGATCCGCCCTGTTACCATGATCTCGGTAAAGAGTAATCACGGCTTCAGCACCTTTAAGCACATCCTCCCGGGGCACATAACAAATAGGAATGGACAAATGCGGGAAAGTAGTAGCTTTACCATGGGTCTTTCCCATACCACCACCAACCAAAACATCATACCCAACCACTTCACCATTTTTGATATCTGCAACAAAACCAAGATCCTGACTGAACACATCAATGCAATTATCATGAGGGGCAGTCAGCCCGGTCTTAAACTTTCTAGGTAAATATAACTTCCCATAAATGGGTTCAAAATCTTCAGTTGCTGTTTCACTCAAGGATTTACCATTGAGCCAGATTTCATGGTATGCAGTAGATTTAGGCGCCAAATGCATCGCAATTGCATAAGCGTCATCCTGAAGCGATTGATGCACCTTGTCGTTCTTCATGGGTACGGGGCAAGCCATCACATTACGGTTAACATCGCCACAAGCAGATAAAGTGGAAAGCATGCATTCATTAATGCCTGCGATCACGCCTTTAAGATTGTTTTTAAGAATCCCATGAAACTGAATGCTCTGCCTACTAGTAAGGCGAATGGTACCATTGGCGTGCGATTCTGCTAATTGATCAAGAGCAAGATATTGCTTAGCGGTCATTTTCCCGCCAGGGATTCTACCCCGCACCATGAACATGTAATGCTTGCCTAGGCCGTCGGATCTGCGATTTTTGCGGGCGTCCCTATCTTCCTGCTGGTAGGAACCGTGAAACTTTAACAATTGTTTGGAATCATCAGAAAAATGATCATCAGCACCGGCTAGCTCAAGGCTAAGCGTACCGCGCAGCGACCTGCTATTTTCCTTAATGATTTCAACAGCGGATCGACCGCCTGCTGGGGCTTCATCTGCAACTGTTTCGTTTTCATTTGCCATTATTTGTATTCCGGTAAGTAAAAAAGATACCTGTTCAGTTCTCCAAAGAGCTTAATCCCCACCAAAGGAAAAGCTTCAAATTCTTATCTAGTCAATTTAGGCGGATTAATCGTTTAATTCCAGTCCAAGAATCAACCAACTTTAATGAATAGTCCGATTCAATCTGCATTAATCCTCACAATTATTTATTTTTTCCGGCTGTTTTCATACTATTCAAGTTCCAGCCGCGTTCATCCGAACTTCATTAATATACGGGGGAAACTACTCACCTGTAATGATTTGCAACATTTGATGAGAGGCTTAGGGTGACTGTGACGAAGGATCTGCTCAACCCCCAACATTCCATTCATTATGGTTTCCTTACGATTAATCAGGATGCCAATGGTTTTTTTGGCGCTTATCTTGTTACTAATCGCTGGGCCAGACCTATTGAATTTCGCATTAGTAGCGCTGTTCAACCCAATAAAGTTCAGCATATTCTGTATGGCGAAGGGCTAAAACCTTTCATTTATTCAGAAGTTATAGCCAAAACTTTGGTTGAAAAAAGCTCACAACTTGTCGATTTAGTGGTTACAGACCTTCCCGAAGTTCTTGGATTACGCAAAAAGCTCGATATCCCCGTGGTTTGCCTTGCAAAAGCAGAAGATGCAGTTCCGGAAGGCACTCATATTATCACAGGCCCAAGGGGCATCGGATTGCACTTAGCTGGAACGATGGAAGAAGCTAACCTTTTTACCAACTTTTTTGATGGCCTGGATATCGATCTAGCTGAACCTTTCATTCGCATCCGCGATGCAGTTCAAGAAACTAGAAAATCAACCACTCGCACAACTTCCGCTGCTTAAAGCAGTGGCTAAGGCGCAGTTGTTCCTTCGATCGTTACCAATATTGGCGTTTCTTGAAGGTCGGTCTTGATCTTTAGCTGTTTCTTGAACTGGCCTTCTTGCTTGATTGCGCACTTAAAGGTCACAGTCTGAACCATCGATGGCTCGCTTGTAGGCTGGGTGCCCAGCTCGATACCCTCGCCCAAGCCATCCACTCCTAAAACTTTAAATGGCTTGCTAGCACGAACCACCACCCTGCGAGTCAAACTTTCCTCGGGTTTGATTGTGCCCAGCGAAAGCAATGCAGGCGATACACTTATCGAAGATTGAATCGTGGCTTCCACCAAAACCGAAAGCAAGGGCGTGCCAGTATCATTGGTTTTTAAGTGAATAAACTCTTTAAGATTCCCGGATGGAGCATCGGGCTTCAAAGTAACACTCACCTGATACCCAATCTGGCCAGGCTTGCGGTAACTTTCCTTAAAAGTGGCTTCCAAAGGCGTATCTTTAGAGATTACTTCCGTAATTTGCCAGTTTTGGGTGCCTGCATATTCAACCTCGATGGTTTGTTCTGCTTTCTGCCCTTGGGAAACAACTCCAAATGCAACCTGCCCCGGATTAAAAACGACATCACTTCGACTATTGCCCGTGACTCTGATTTCAGCGGTAGAAACATATTCTGGTCCAACCGTGACATAAACAATCACGGTCTTCGATCCAGAAAACCTTCGGGCATCCATGGTAACATCAATGGTTGCAGATTCCCGTGGTTCCAACACTTTCACAGACGAGGAAGCGCTAGTGCAACCACACCCACTACGGATGTTAACAATTTCTATTTTTACTGCATAAATGTTGGTGATGGTAAATCGGTGAAAAAGTTGGGCACCTTTTGGCACCACACCGAAATCATGCACAAGGCCATCCTTGAACATTTTATCAGCCCATGCTTGAGCAGAAACTGCGTTCGTAGAAACCAAACCGAGAAATAATGCTATTAAAGCATGGCGAATGATAGCCACAATCCCCTCCTTGGAACGACCCAAATTAGTCCTTATAAAGTCAAATCTAATAGAAATGGGTATTTGGGAAAAGGCTGATTCACCCAAATACCCATAATTTTAATTACTTGAACGCTTCCCACTTCTCTTTTATGAACTTAAACCCATTGCCATAAACATCTTCAGGCGAAGGGAACATATCGCGCCAAATCTTGGTAGCAGCAGCCAAATCGGGCAACGCTCGCCCAAAAGCCTCAATGGTAAGCCAGCCATCGTACTTGGCTTTCCTCAATGCTTTAAAGGTTTCATCCCAATGCACATGACCACTTCCGGGAGTACCTCGATCATTCTCACTAATGTGAACATGCACATAGGTATCTTCCATGGAAGCAATCGCTTGAGAAATGTTTTTCTCTTCAATGTTGGCATGGAAGCTATCGTACATTGTACCAAAGTAAGGGTGGTTGATTTCCCGAACAAGGTTCTTTGCATCTAGGGCGTTGGTAAGAAAATAGCATTCAAAGCGATTGAGATACTCAATTGCGATTTTAACTTTTACTTTTTGTGCATGGTCTGCGGCTTGGGTTAAAACTTCAACCGCCCTTTTTCTTTCATCTGCGGTTGGGGGCTGGCCTGAAAAAACTCCCAAAGCAGAATGGTATGGCCCCGCCAAAACATCGCCACCCATCACGCTGGTCATATCCAACGCCCATTTAATTCGTTCCAAACCTGCTTTTCTCACCGAAGCATCCGGACTAATGGGATTAGTGTCCGCATTGACCACGGTTACCGTGGTGCAACCGAGCCCAAGGTTATCGAGTTCTTTTTTGATTTTTTTGTAGTGTCCAGCATCGCCATCAAAAAGTGGGATTTCAACGCCGTCGTAACCAGTCTTCTTGATTTTTTCCAAGATAGGAAAATGCTCTTCAGTCACAAAAGCAGTCCACAGCAGCAGATTCATTCCAACTTTCATCAAAGACTCCCTTAGGTAAAGGTAAAAAGATCAAAGGGGTATTGTGGCCTAAATTGATTCAATAAGCAAGAATGTCATGGCATAAACCTACAATTATGATTTTCATTTATGCAACTCTTGCCAACAAGCCATATTTCCTTTGTTAATCTTCTTCCCAGACTAGCAAAAGCTCTCTGCAAACCCAGTCCTCCGTAAGCCTCCATAATAAAAAAGTCGAGATTTCGTTTTGAAGAACGATTCAATCCCTCTGCCTTACTAAACCGATTATGCTAAATAGTCTTAACGCTCTGCTTGATATAACCTTTTACATGTTTCCCCTGAGGGAAGTTCCGGCAATGTTCTAATTGAAATCCCCCAAGACAAAATCAAAATTATTTTGAATTGCTGATGTAAGAACCATCCCAGTCAGAAGGAGGGGGGAATTGCAGATATTCCTTGCATCGTTCGATGTAAAACAAGGCTAGATGATCTTCCTTATTACTATCAAGAATTTGCGTATAGCAATCGATCGCCTGTTGAAACCTCTGGGATAAATAATGTTCAAATCCCAACACAGTTAAATTTATTATCTTTCGCAGTTCAGGGGTCTCGTCTTGGCCAATTGCAAGAACTTCATGAATCAGTATTGCATTGGCTTTGCCCTTCACCGCAACTTTATCCACAGGCCGAGTAAGAATTTGCCCACGGATTTCAGCTAATGTCTTATCAGAAATTAGAATCGAAGTTTTATAGATTTTATTTGTGCCTTCCAACCTGCTGGCAAGGTTCACCGTATCGCCCACTGCTGTGTAATTCAACCGATCGTCACTACCTATATTCCCCACAAAAACTATTCCTGTACTTATCCCAATTCGCATTTTCAATTGTGGCAGGCCCTCTGCCTTATTTCTCTGGTTGAACAATATCATTTGTTCTTGGCACGCCAGCGCTGCCCGGCAGGCTTTTAGTTCATGATTCTCGCAATCATCTGGCGCATTCCAGAACGCCATCACCGAATCGCCTATGTATTTATCCACGGTTCCATCTAGCGATTGAATGATGTTGGTGCACATTGCAAGATGATCACCTATCAACTTCACTAGTTTATCTGGTTCAAGCGATTCTGATATGGTTGTAAAATTCTCTAGATCCGAAAACAATATCGTGAGTTCCTTCTTTTCTGCAAAAGGCTCTGCGGTTTTTCTTGAAGCTAATACTTTGTTGACCACCTTATAGGGAATGTATTTCCTGAATGATAGCAACCCCGATTTCATCTTTTCGATACCTTCGTCTAATTCAATTATTTCTCTGTACCTTGACTTAGAACTTACAGAATAAGAAATATCGCCGATTCCAATATTAACAACATCCGCAGCAATTTTTTCTAAAGGTTCGCCAATTGATTTCCCATACTTAATGCTAATGGGAATCATAATGATAATCATGACTAATAAACTCATGAAAATTATGCGTACCATAATAACCCCGCCAGCCATCATTGCAGTTCTTTTCACACAAACCCCAACCACCCAATCTGGTTTTTCGCCTGGTTTGATATCTGACCACGAATAAACCCAAGTTGCGCCATTTGTATCTGCGCATGCTTCAAGTGTGGTAAATTCATGATTAAAGATGTCATAGCCAACCATCTTTTGACTTTGAAACAGTTTTGCAAAAGTTTGAATTCTTAGATCTGGATGTTGATCTGCAAGAAAAAGATATTCACTATAATCATTTTCGCCTAATGCTAGCGGGAATTCTTCCTTATTATGCTTGTAAGGGTAACCTATGACTAGAAGTTCATCATCATTGTGCTTTTCTATTACAAAAGGAACACCTTCGTAAAGTTCAGAAAAATTAGATTTCTCATTTGTTATTTCTCCTAACAATTCCTCCAATTGAATTATTCCCAAATCAAGAGACACCAAACCCATGAATTCCCCTTGCGAATCATTTAATGGTACAGCGTAGCTGACTAACAGACTTGATTTTTTAAGATAATTAACACTTTTAATATGCCTTGAATTTACCCAAGAAGCCTTGTTAATTTCCTTCATGTTTAAAAAGAAAGAAATGGTTCGTGGGTCAATTTGATTTGGATCCTTATCAACTTCCTCCTGTTTTGCAGTTAGAAATTCTTTGTAAACACTCGTGGTAAATAAGCCATTTTCTTTAGGTTTTATTTCGACGACTATAACATTTTGGTCTTTATCTTTAATTATGCGTAAAACCATGCCGGTCTTGAAATCAAAGTAAGCAAAGCCATCATAATCTTTTTTTGATTTTAGGTTCTCCATAACAAAAAGAACTAGCTCTTTTTTTTTGTCTTCATCGTTAAATGTTTTTTGAAATAAAGATGCATACATTTTCGCATCAACCTCTACCCCATTCATCATGAATTCAACTTTTTCTTTGATACTGTCTGCATTCATTTTTAGCATTGATTGCATCAACGCTCTTGTCTGCCATAAAGAGATCCCCAAAAAAAACAAAGTCAGCGTAACACCGATGATGAAAACCGTAAGTATGGTACGGAATATCAGTAATGTTTTTATGGAAGATTCTTGATTTTCAGATTTGATAAAGAAAGGAATAGTACTACTGCTCTTTAAAATAAAATACCAAGAACTTTTAAATGTTCTTACTAAACACTTGCAAATTGCAAACTGAAGAGGTGAATATAGGTCAATTGATATCTAATAGCAAGGAAAAGAAGACGCCACAATTTGTGCTATATTTTTCAAGCCAAGTAGGGCGTAACGATGTCAACAGTTATGAAGTTCCAGGAAGTTAGTACTAGAAGCATTTTCCGAATTTACCTACATCTTTTCATCTGAATCGCGATGATTCCATTTTCTAACGCCATTTTATTTCTGGTAATCTTTTGATTTCTCACCTTAATTATGATCGTTCTGCAATGTACAAATGCCAAAATGGCTGTAGCTAGGTTAACTGCTCTCAATGACCTCGCAGCCCAAAGCGTACTTAGACTTTAAAACAATCTTAAATCACAAAAACTGTCCACAATAGAATATAAACTCTAACTTTTGACAAAAATCCCTAAGTAAAAATAAAATATAAAAGGAGTATTTTAGCCCAAATTAAGCAAATAATTCGGAATGTGAAGGCACAAAACTTTTAATAATGATGCTTCTAGAATTCATCTATTGAAAACGATCTCAAAGCTCCTAAAACTTGCAAATAACCGAATCCGCCCAGATTTTCGATTCCAGATGTTCATCCCTAGCAACGCAAAGGCACTGTAATGAAAAAGAAAAAAGCTCGATACTTCAAACCCTACCTCTTTCGTTTTGAAGACCGCTTCAATCCCTCTGCCTTTGCAGAACCGATTGTGCTTAACAGTGTTAATGGCCTGCTTGATATAACTCTTTTAGCTCACCAATCCAATCAAATGCTAGAAACCACAGGCCAAACGCCTTTCAATGCAGGATCCGCACCTGCAGCAGTTCTTACCGGGGGTTTCTACACCTACAACTGGACGCTGAATAGTGGCCAAGCAACTCAAATGACTATTAATAGTAATAATCAATCTACAACATCTGTCGTAGGCGGCGCAGGCCTAACAGGCGATTCATACACCGGCCCTACCCTTCATGTAAAGCGTGGCGATACAATTAGAATTTTCATGGAAAATGGTTTGCCCGATTCCATTCCAATGGCGCCGGATACTAATACCGCCGATAACTCCGTAAGCCAAATGATGCCCGGACCACAACCCATCAATAACCACATGCACGGTTTGCATGTTTCCCCTGCTGGAAGTTCCGACAATGTTCTGATTGAAATCCCCCAAGAAATGGGTTTTGTTTACGAATACACCATTCCTCAAGACCAACCAGATGGCCTATTCTGGCTGCATAATCACCGCCATGAATTCACCTCCGACCAAACTTACCGCGGGCTTGCATCCATGATCATCGTTGGAAACGCTGCAAGTAATATTGACCAAATTGCGTCAATCCCCGCAGTTAATCAAAGATTGATGGGCCTGCAAACACAAATTCTTGCAAGCGCCACCAATCCTTCTATTCCAATCTACTTAACAAACCCTCAAATGGATGGTGCGGCCTATTCTGTAGGTGGCGTTTCTGGCACACCCTTACAGTATTTGCAATATTTCCAGGGAGGGCAAGTAGACAGCACCCCAGCTCCTTTCACCGATGCAAATATAGTCAATGGCACTCTTAACTCAGCCTATGGAATTCCTACCGCTTTTATAAAACAGTACACCATTAATGGGCTTGTCAACCCGACGATAACTGTAGGTAAAGGACAAACAGAGGTTTGGTCCTTTGATAACATTAGTTCTACTACTAATTTCCAAATTAGACTTTATGATGAAGCTGGTCAGAAGGTCGACAACAATATATTCCAGATCTCTCAAGATGGAAATGTACTTGCAAACGCTGTAGCTGGCAACGACTTAATCGTGGCTCCGGGGAGCAGATACTCTTTCGTTATTACCGCACCTAGCACCGCAGGACAAAGTTACACTTTAAAGGCCAGCGATATTCAATCTGGCACTAAGAAAAGTACTTACCCTATTTCGTTGGTTACCATAACGGCAAATAACACCAATGGTACGACTTTATCTCCAGCGATCAGCACTGGCACCGTTCTTACCTCTTCTACAAATCCAGCATTTGTGGATTTATCGACCGCACCTATTGCAGCTACTCGAACCGTGGTATTTAGTTCTCAGGTTGCAAACCCCAATGCAGCCAATTCCATTGCAGGCGGAACTGGAAACCAATTTCAAATTAACGGGGAAGCTTTCCCCGACAATGTAATCTTCCAGCCTCGACTTAACACTGTTGAAGAATGGACCCTCTATAATTACAGCAACCAGCCCCATCCATTCCATATCCATGTGAATGACTTTCAGGTTATGTCTATTTCTGCCCCAACGGAACCATCTGGAACAAATGGCGCCGTACAATTCTATCCCGGAAATGTCACGACACCCTACCAATACGGTTTGGATGTAATTAATATCCCACCGGCACTTTATGGCTCTGTAATTCTTGGTTTGACAGTTACAGAAGGGGGTTCTGGTTTTACAAATGGCCAAATAGTTAACATTTCAAGTTCAACAAGCACAACCAACGCAACTGGTTCAGCAACAGTTAATTCTGCAGGACAACTCACCGCTGTTACCATTTTAAGTTCTGGAGTTGGCTTTATTAATACTGTTACATCTGGAACCCCAACAGGTTTTGTAACTATTACTGGAGGAACAGGCACAACCCCAGCGACAGGAGCCGTGACTGTGGGAAATGGGGTTGTATTACCACTTGTCCCCGGTAAGATCGTTATTCGCTACAAACCAGTCGGCTTCACTGGATCCTATGTGTACCACTGCCATATTCTTACCCATGAAGACCGTGGGATGATGGCACAGATTACCATCCTTCCAAATATTCCGATTTATGCCACGGGTGCGGGCGCTGGCGGGGCACCTCAAGTCAATGTTTATAGCAGCCTTGATAACTCCCTAATTACCTCTTTCCTTGCATTCGAATCTGGCTTTTCCGGCGGGGTTAGTACTGCAGTTGCAGATGTAAATAATGATGGGATTTCCGATCTGATTTGTGGTGCAGGCGCTGGCGGTGGGCCAAGGGTAATAGTATTTGATGGCAAGACTAATTTCACCACTGTCCTTCAAGATTTCTTCGCTTTTGATCCATCCTTCAGAGGTGGCGTAGATGTCGCTGGAGCAGATTTTAATGTGGATGGATTTGCAGATATCGTTGTTTCTGCAGGCCCTGGTGGCGGCCCCGAAGTTAGGGTTTTTGATGCCAATACTTTGAATGTACTTACCCAATTCTATGCTTATGCCCCAAGCTTTTCTGGCGGCGTCACCGTAGCAACTGGTGAAACTGATGGTTCCGGATTTCCATCCTTGATTACTGGTGCAGGCCCTGGCGGTGGTTCCCATGTCGAAATCTGGCGTAATGCACTCATGTACGCAATTGGCTCAACTCCTATTCTCCCTGGAGCACAAACCATTTCTACTTTCACCCTTACCGGGGAATTCTATGCTTACGAATTAGCCTACACTGGGGGAGTAAATGTTAGCACCGGCCTGGTTGGTGGTATGTCGCAAGGTGGGTTTGACAGAATCATCACGGGTACCATGAATGGTGCGCCTTTGGTATCTGTTTGGCAGGCAATGGAAAATATGGATCCATTCCCCATGAGTGCAACTCCACAAATTGAATACACCATGCAATCCAGCTTTTTTGCATTCAATTCCAATGATACTAGTGGTGTATTTGTTGGCGCAGTTGATGGGAGCTATGGTTCTGATTTAATAGTGACCCAAGGAAAAGGCGGTAATGTCCTTAATCGGTATTCCTTCCTACCTGGAACAACAAATCCTACGCTCGAAGATGAATTCTCCCCATTCCCAATCGGGTTTTTAGGGGGGATTAGTCTTGGTGGCACCAACTAACCTTGATTTAAGTTTAGTCACTAGCGCTAGATTTACATGTACTCTTAAGGGAGGGAAGCAACTTTTGCTCCCCTCCCTTTTACTTTTTATTCGCTCTTAAAATGAAAAACCAAATGATTTAACAGTACAAAGCGGCACTTAGACCCTAAAATGGTTATAAGTGGCGTTCCTTGCCATAAAACCTTGATCGCTCCTATAAATGGATTACTCTTACATTACCTGATCCGCCGATATTGATGTATTAACATGAACAGCTTACTTGCCTGCCAACTGACCTTGCTCTTGTTAAATGCAGATACTGCGAGCGTCGATTTTTTTGAAGCCAAGATTCGACCAGTATTTATTGAGCATTGTGAAAAATGCCACAACGCATCAAAGCAGCAAGGCGGTTTTCGACTCGATTCCAAAGACCACTTTTTCAAAGGCTCCGACTCTGGTCCTGTTTTCAATCCCACTAAACCTTCGGAAAGCAAACTACTTAAATTATTGCATTATCAGAGTGAGCTTAAGATGCCCCCCAAGGGCAAGCTTCCCGATCAGGTAATCAATGATATTTCCGAATGGATAATCAAAGGCGCGCCTTGGCCTGCAGACTTAAAAAAGAACCCAAACGCCATTGCAAGTGCTAACCAAGATCATTGGGCCTTTAAGCCGATCAAGAAACCTGCACCACCTAAAATAGCCCAACCCTCACTCGCCAACAACGAAATCGATTTATTCATCCAAGCCAAACTCGAACAGAACAAAGTTTCTCTTTCGCCCCAAGCAGATAAACGAACCCTCATCCGCAGGCTTTATTTTGTTCTCGTAGGGCTGCCACCAACTCCTCAGGAAGTGGAATCGTTCTTAAATGATTCCGACCCGCAAGCCTATCCAAAGTTGGTCAACAGGCTTTTAGACTCACCACACTTTGGCGAACGCTGGGCCAGGCATTGGCTTGATCTTGCACGCTACGCAGATAACCGTGGCTACATCGGCGTTGGGGTCGATCGCACTTACCCTTACGCATACACCTTTCGCGATTGGGTGATCCAATCTTTCAACAACGACCTGCCCTACAATAAATTTCTTACCTATCAAATCGCAGCAGACAACCCAAAATCGGGTGCTTCCAGATCCGATCTCGCTGCACTCGGATTCTTTACCGTTGGTAGAAGATTTATCAACAACCAAAACGACATAATCGATGACCGTATCGATGTATTATGCAGAACGACCATGGGCCTTACTGTAACTTGCGCACGGTGCCATGATCACAAGTATGATCCCATACCCACTAAAGACTACTATTCCTTATATGGGGTTTTTGCAAGTTCGCAGGAACCTGAAGACCTGCCTGATTTAGGGCTTGAAGGCAGTGGGCCTGAAGCGCAAGAATTCCAATCAGAGCTGGCAAAGCTCATCAAAGAAAAAGAAAAGTTTGAAACAGACAATGCGGAAATCAAAATCAAAGAACCTCGAAAATTCTCCGAATCCATAAAGCCTTATGACAACCGCATCAAACAACTTAAATCCAAACACCCGGGCTCTCCCCCCAAAGGAATGGTATTGTTCGACAAACCCTCACCTGTTGAACCCGTGGTTTTCATCCGGGGCAATCAAGGCAACCGCGGCGCAAAAGTACCAAGACAATTTCTTGAAGTCGTGAGTGGCGCAAACCGCACACCATTCAAGCAAGGCAGTGGCAGGCTTGAAGCTGCACAAGCGATTGTTTCACCCCAAAACACTTTTACTTCAAGGGTTTGGGTCAATCGAGTTTGGGCACATGTGTTTGGCAACCCTTTGGTAAAAACTCCCAGCGACTTCGGGGTTCGCAGCGATCCACCCTCGCATCCAGAACTCCTTGATTTCCTCGCATCCAATCTCATGGAATATCACTGGTCTACCAAAAACCTGATCAGACAAATGCTACTTTGCTCTACCTTTAAGCAAACAAGTTCACCCCGTTCGGAACTGCAAAACAACGACCCAGAGAACTCTCTCTTAATTCGTATGAATCGCAGAAGACTGGATTTCGAAGCCATGCACGACAGCATGCTGGCAATGGCAGGCACTCTTGAACCCGGTGTGGGCGGAAGATCGGTCGAAATGTTTACCCCGCCCTTCAGCAATAAGCGGGCGCTCTATGCCTTCATCGATAGGCAGAATCTTCCCGGCGTGCTACGCACATTCGATTTCGCACTGCCCGATACTCATAGCCCGCAGCGCTTTATCACCAGTGTCCCACAGCAGGCGCTATACCTTTTAAACTCACCCTTTGTACAAGAGCAAGCCGCAAAATTCACGCTTCGCTTTACAAACACCGATGACCACGCTGAAAAAGTTCAAGCAATGTACCGGTTTGCATTGCAACGATCTCCCACAAAAGAAGAAGTAACATCATCACTGGAATTTCTAGAGGCCTCAGGCCCCGATGGTTTTAAACAACTAGCGCAAGTGCTTCTTGCAAGTAACGCATTCCAATTCATTGATTAACAAAAGGCGTCACAAATGTTAAACCGAAGAATGATGTTGGAACGATCCGCGATGGGCATGGGCGCCCTCGCCCTCGGCAGCATGTTGCAATCTGCAGATGCCTCTGAAGCTAACCCTCTCGCAGTGCGAAAGCCCCACTTCGCTGCAAAGGCCAAGCGGGTGATCCATTTGTTTATGAACGGTGGCCCTTCGCATGTAGACACTTTCGACCCCAAGCCCTCACTAGAAAAATATGCAGGGAAGCTTCTCCCTACCGACAACCCAAAAACTGAGAGAAAAACAGGCGCAGCATTCCCTTCGCCATTCAAGTTTCAAAAGTATGGGCAGTCAGGTATTGAAGTTAGCGAACTTTTTGCAAAGACCGCTCAGCATGTTGATGATATGTGCATCATCAGATCCATGCATGCCAATGTTCCCAATCATGAACCATCGCTTCTGCTGATGAATTGTGGCGAAGCAAGGCTTATAAGGCCAAGTATGGGCAGTTGGCTTACCTACGGCCTAGGAACCGAGAACCAGAATCTGCCAGGCTTTATTGCGATGTGCCCGGGCGGTTACCCCATTCAAGAATCTCAGAACTGGCAGGCAGGCTTCCTTCCCGGTATCTACCAAGGCACCTACATCGACACCAACCAAACCGAAGTAAACAAACTCATCGAGAACATTCGCAACAAGAATCTTTCGCTAGAAAAACAAAGACAACAATTGGATCTTTTACAAAAGCTGAATTCACTTCATGTCAAAGATCGCCTGACCGATCCAATCCTAGAATCACGAATTCAATCATTCGAACTCGCATACCGCATGCAGATGGATGCCGCAGATGCCTTTGATGTCAGCAAAGAATCGAAGCATGTGCTGGAAATGTATGGCCCTGGTGTTCAAGCCCGACAAATTTTAATCGCTCGTAGGCTTCTTGAAAGAGGTGTACGATTTGTACAAGTATGGCATGGTGCGGGCCAACCCTGGGATAGCCATGACGATATCGAAATCAACCATCGACGCCTTGCCAAGGAATGCGACCGTGCAATCTGGGCCCTACTCTCCGACTTAAAACAAAGGGGCATGCTTGATGATACTTTAGTTATTTGGGGCGGAGAATTTGGCAGAACCCCAACCGTAGAGCTTCCCACCCCCGGAGCCAATGCGGGCAAAATCAATGGCAGAGACCATAACCATCATGGTTTCTCGATGTGGCTTGCAGGCGGAGGCGTAAAGGGGGGCACCGTCGTTGGAAATACCGACGAATTCGGCTTTGCTGCTCAGGATAACAAGGTTCATGTTCACGACCTTCATGCCACCATGTTGCAGCTTTTAGGGTTCGATCACGAGAAGCTTACTTATCGTTATGCAGGCCGGGATTTCCGACTGACCGATGTGCATGGCAGAGTGGTAAATGATATCATTGCCTGATCTAAATCATGCGAACTTGCTATAACAATCATTTGAATACCCTATGTCGGGTATGAATATTATTTCTGCCGAGCCTTCCACCTAAGATGGATCAACTTCCTAAAACTAGAGCCGAGGTTATCACCATCTCCATATTGGTTGAAGGCGGGTTGGTGCTGGGCGCATACCCACTTGGCTGGTTGCTGGGCGTACATCCGTTAAGTAATTTTGTTATCAACTGGCACGATTCATGGATCGGAATGGTAGCTACTTTGCCCTTGCTGCCTATCTTTCTAATTATGATACATGGATCAATTCCATTTCTAGGCAAGTTAAAGTCCATCAGTAAAGATACCATCAGGCCAATGATGCGCAGGTGTACGATCCCCGATCTTATTGGGATAAGTGTGCTTGCTGGGGTGGGGGAAGAAATGGTTTTCCGAGGGGTGTTGCAAACTTGGCTGGCACAAGATAGCCCACCTTGGGCTGCGGTCATGGCTGCAAGCCTTTCGTTTGGAATGATGCACTCCATGAGCAGAAGTTACTTTGTGCTAGCAACCATGGTTGGCGCTTATCTCGGATTTCTCTTTGTATGGACGGGCAACTTGGTAGCGCCCATTATGGTGCATTTCCTTTATGATGCCTTCGCTCTTTACTACCTTACAAGAGTTTGGAAGCCCTACCCCAACGAAGAACAAGCGCCCATCCCAGATGAAGAATTCGATGATGATTTCTCTGAAGACATGTTCTAAACCCATCCTCTATTTGATCATCGCACCACATTCGATGACAATAGTTGGGTTATTTTCGAAGAACTTTGCTAAAATGATAATGTATTCTATCTGGGGAAAAGATGATGAGTGAAAATAATCCGCTTCAAGATCAATTGCTCAACGATGCTAAGTCTGGGAGTCCCGAGGCGGTGGACCGATTGATTTCGCATCACCGCGAACCTCTCAGGCGGATGATTAACAATCGAATTGACCCCGCTCTTTCTGCCCGGGTTGATGCTAGCGATATTGTCCAAGATGTGATGCTTGAGGCCCACCGCAGATTAAGTGATTATCTGCGAAACCCAGAAGCCATGCCTTTTCATCTTTGGCTTAGGCATATCGCACTCGATCATATCATCGATGCGCACCGCAAGCACAGGGTTGCCAAAAGAAGAAGCCTTGATCGCGAGAAGCCTCTCGTCATTTCAGGGATGAATGATCAATCTTCAATCGAGCTTGCGGGCCAACTACTTGCCAACGAAGTTACCCCTGCTTCCGCAGCAATTCATGCAGAGCTAAAAGGTAGATTAGATGCAGCCATTAACCTTTTGGATCCCGATGACCGAGAAATAGTTCTCATGCGCCATGCCGAGCAGATGACCAATCAAGAAGTATCGGCTTTGCTGGGTCTTACCGAGGCAGCGGCATCAATGCGCTACCTTCGTGCAGTACGAAAGCTACGCAGTGGGTTATTGCCTGGGGGCCTTTAACATGGATAAAATCAAGAGCCTTTCGCAATCAAATAAAGATACTTCTGATGAACTCCTTGCAACGCTTCTAGAAGATTTGTTGAATCAATCCAGAAATGGAAGCAACAACCTTGAACAGGTATGTGTAAAGCACCCTGAGCTTGCGCAAGAATTAAGAGAACTTTGGGCCGCGAGCCAATTTGCAGATGTGTTTGGTCGACCTGAATTGCTCAACCCTCAAAAACCATTGTACGAAACACCTACGCCAGCAACATCTTTGCCAAAATACTTTGGAGAGTTCGAACTTCTTGAAGAATTGGGAAGGGGCGGCATGGGTGTGGTGTATAAAGCATGGCAGAAAAATCTGGGGCGCATGGTTGCCTTGAAAATGGTGCTTCGAGGTGGTCACGCAAGGCCTGAAGAGATGGCACGATTTCAAGCAGAGGCAAAAGCGATCGCCTTACTTGAACACCCTAATATTGTTCCCGTTCATGAAGCAGGTATCTACGAAGAACAGCCTTATTTTAGCATGCGCTTTGTCGAAGGGCAGACCCTTGCTACAATTTTGGCACAGGGCCCCATCAAGCCAAGAGATGCTGCTGCGCTGATTGCCAAGGTTTCCCGCGCGGTTCATCATGCTCATGAAAGAGGAGTGCTGCATCGAGATTTAAAACCTTCCAATGTTATCATCGATCGCGAAAACCATCCGCTCGTTACCGACTTCGGCCTTGCCAAAAGAATCGACCTTCCCGACGACAACCCACTTACCCAACCAGGTGCAATTCTTGGCACCCCAGCCTACATGGCCCCTGAACAAGTCAGCAGCAGTCGAGGGGTCGTTGGCCCTGCGAGTGATGTATACAGCCTCGGAATCATTCTATACGAAACACTTACCGGCAGGCCACCTTTTAGAGCTGCTTCTCCCGTGGATACTCTTCTTCTGGTGCTTGAACAAGATCCTGTAAGGCCAAGGCTTTTGAACCCGAAGGTGGATCCTGAACTTGAAATGATCTGCCTTAAATGCTTGCAGAAACAAGCTGACCTTCGCTATAGCAGCGCCCAAGATCTTGCAATCGACCTCGAGGCTTGGGTTCGAGGCGAGACCACTTCCGTTCGTTCGGGCAGCCTCGGATCTTTCTCTAACTTCTTCAGCAGAATGCTGCGCGATACTCATCATGCAATCGTTCTTGAAAACTGGGGTTTGCTTTGGATGATGCATAGCGCAATGATTTTTTCCCAATGCGTTGCAACTTGGTACATGGCTCGGGTTGGTATCAATAGCCCCTGGTGGTACATTTTGCTATGGGGTGGCGGGTTGGCCTTATGGGGTGCAATATTCTGGGAGTTGCGAAAGCAAGGCGGGCCTGTTCTTTTTGTCGAAAGGCAAGTAGGCCATATCTGGGCTGCTGCGGTAATTTCTACCATCGGAGTGTTTTTTACGGAAATATTTTTAGGCATGCCAGTGCTTACACTTTCGCCCATACTAGCTATTATTGCAGGCACAGTTTTTTTCACTAAGGCAGGCATTCTGAGTGGAGAATTTTATCCGCCAGCCATTGCTCTTTATCTAACCACTATCCCAATGGCCCTTTGGCCCGAATACTGCCAGCTTATTTTTGGTACCGTGAGTGCTCTCTGCTTTTTCATTCCTGGTTTGAAGTATCACAAATTACGCTTGCGATCACGCCTTGCAAGCAACCGTGGCGATGTTTCGGGGGGCAGTTCTCAAAACAATTTGGTTAGGACCCAATCTGCAAGATGACGGCCTCTGCGGGTAAGGCTTAAACTTTCCCCATCGTCTTTCAGCAAGCCCTGCTGCACCAAGTAATCTTTCTTGGGTCCAGTGATTTCATCGAGATGAAACCCTGTGCGCATGAAAAATCGTTCCCGATTAGCACCTTGCATTCTTCGCAAATTCAACCCCAGCGTTTCAACAGCCTCTTCACGGGGTTCGAGTTGCTCTGATTGAAAAATTGTTTCCTGCCCGGATAAAGATTTTTGAATATACGAATCTAGATCGCGTGTGTTCACTTCGCGCTTGCCCGCCACATATCTTGCAGCCCCCATGCCAAACCCATAATAAGCGCTATTTTCCCAATAAACCTGATTATGCCAGCATCGCTTGCCCTTCTTTGCAAAGCTCGATATTTCATAATGATCCATCCCTTGAGCTTCCAGCGTGTCGATTGCAGCTTCGTAATGCGCCAACTCTTCGGTGTCTTCGAGTGGAATGATTTCACCCCGGTTCATTCTTTTCCAAAGAGGGGTGCCTTTTTCATAAGTAAGCCCATAGGTGGAAAAATGATCGGGGTTTAAAGCCAGGCCACGGGTAAGATCATAATTCCAAGATTCAAGCGACTGCCCTGCTGAACCAAAAATCAGATCAATGCTAATGGATGCGATTTTAAGCTTCCGAGCATCTTCGATGACTCGCTCGACCTGGAGATTTTTATGTTTACGATCCAACAATTGCAGTACGGGTTCTTGAAATGATTGCACTCCTAGGCTAAGCCTCGTTACTCCATAATTTGCAAGGACTGCAAGTTTTTCTTCCGTTGTGGAATCGGGGTTAGCCTCGATCGAAAACTCCGCCTCACCAGTCAAAGGCAGCCATTGCTTTAACATTTTGCATAATCTTTCCAACTGAGTAGCGTTAAGTTCGGTTGGGGTGCCTCCGCCAATAAACCATGACTGTACTGGATGCGGGCGCCCGAGCTTGGAGATTTCTTTTTCGATAGCATCGAGATAATTATCCCTAATTGCATCTTTACCAATTGCGATTGCGAAGTCACAATAGCCACAATGTTGGGCACAAAAAGGAATATGGATATAAGCAGCTTCAGGTAGTCGCCAGTTTGGGATGGGATTATTTGCTTGGGTAAATAGCACGCTTAAAGTTCCCGTTTGAAAAAATTCCCGAAAGATGGTAATGACAATATCAATGTAGCAAAATCCAAGGAGAGGAAAGAATGAAACTATCAGGAAAAGTGGCACTTGTAACCGGGGCATCTTCAGGAATTGGCCGTGCTTCTGCAATCGCCCTTGCAAAAGAAGGCGCAGATATTGCGCTTAATTATCTCACGATGCCTGAATCTGCAGAAACAGCTAAAAAAGAAATCGAAGCATTAGGAAGAAAATGCCTGCTATACCCTGTAGATTTAGTGGATCAAGCTGCGGTTGAAACCATGGTTTCAGATGTAGTGAATAAACTTGGAAAGATTGATACGCTAGTTTCGAGCGCAGTTTTTAGCGATCGCGAAATGTTCCATGTTGCAGACATGAAAGGTTTCCACAAAACCATTGATGTTTCTATGTGGGGTGCTTTTTATACCTTAAGGGCATGCACCAACCAAATGTTAAAAAAAGGCAACGGCGGCAATGTTGTAATTGTAAGCTCGCCCCATGCCGTGGTGCCCTACCCTTCATGCATGGCCTACAATATGGCCAAAGCAGCATTGGACATGATGGCAAAAACAGCAGCTATTGAACTTATAAAACACAATATCCGGGTTAACATTGTTTACCCAGGTTGGACCGATACACCAGGCGAGCGCAAATTCTTCGCAGAAGATACCTTGCAAAAAGCAGGCTCATTCCTGCCCATGGGAAGACTGGCCCAACCCGAAGAAATCGCCCGGGGCATCGTATTCCTCTCCGATCCGGATTCCGCTTACATCACCGGTAGTTTGCTCACCATCGATGGGGGCGGAATGCTACCTTGGTGGTCCAAGCGAGGCACCGGGGATTTTTAGTACCCATCTTTTATTGTGTTAATTTGCCTAATTTGTTACCGTAACCCCTGATGAGTCTATTATTAGGGTATACCTGTTGAATTTCTCTGGGGAGTCTATCATGTTCAAAAGATCACTGGCGATGGCGTTTTTCGCCTCTTTTTTAAGCTGTCTTCTTTTCTCTTCCGCTATCAAATCGATCGCTGCTGAAAATCTTGTCAAAACCGATTGCGCCATCGATTGGATCCCAAAATCCACAACAGCCTTCGGCATCATGCTAAAAAACAAGGAGCAACTCGACCTTGTTTTAAAGAGCAAAGCATTCAAAAAACTCGCAGAACTTGGCGCAACCAAGATGTTGATTGAAAAGTTCAATGAGGGATTCAACGGCAACCTTGATGACGCAAATAAAGAACAAATGAGCAAAGCGCTCAAAATTGCAGGCCAGCTTTTTTCTCATGAAGTTGTTTTAGCAACCGGACCCAATGCTCCTACATCACTTGGAACAATCATTAGTGCTTTAACTGCAGGCCAAATGGCACCACTTACCCTCATTATGCAGGGTAATTTCGATCAAGATGCAATTAGCAAGGCTCAGGGAGAAAGCATCATTCAAGCCTTGGTTGAATCTTCTGATGAGCTTAAAGTTCCAGAACTTTTATTCGCATTCAAATTAAAGGATAAAAAAATAGGCGAAGATATTATGAAAATACTGGAAGACAAACTTCCAATGATCGAAGCTGCTGAGCCTAAATTTAAAGGCGCTGCAAAAAAAGAAAAACTATTAGGCTCAGACTTCCTCACCCTAAAACTTAAAGGAAGCATGTTTCCTATCAAAGAAATCGATCAAATCCCAGGAATTGATGAAGATCAACTTAAAGATTTCAAGGCCGACCTTACAAAGATGACTTTTGCTGCATCCATCGGCATTAAGGGCGACTATCTTATTGCTACAATTGGCCCTGATTTGACTTATCTTTCTAGCATTGGTAAGGGTGATTCGATAGCTTCCATAAAAGAAATGGAACCTCTTGCAAAGCATGCGGGCAAGAAAATCCTTGGGCTTCAATACTATAGCAAAGAATTTCTGGAAACCGCCCAAAGCTATGGGTCCGACCCTGAAGAAGCAAGCGATCAAATCAAGGAAATGCTTGAAGGAGCAAACCTACCCAAAGATATTTCAAAACGGATAGAAAAAGATGTGGATGCCCTGACCAAAGAAGCTTTCGAGTTCCTGCCTAAAATTGGCGCCAGGGTTGGCGTGACTTTCTTAAGCGACAAAGGTTGCGAATCAGCTAATTATGACTTCAGTTCAAATATGCCCATTGATGGTTCAAAACCATTGGGTTTGCTGCAAAACTTTGGCGGCAATCCGATATTTGCAGCCGTCCTTCGAGGCAAAGATGTTGAAAAAACTTGGAACTTCTTCTCTAAATGGGGTGCGGTTGGGTATGGATACTTCACTGAATTTGCACTACCCAATGTTCCAGCGGATCAAAAAGAGCAAGTAACTTCGTTCCTTAAAAAGCTTGAACCTACCATTGCCAAACTTGCGAAAATCACTTCATCCGATTTCATTCCTGCAACAAAAGATGCACAAATAGCTTTTGTACTTGATGGCAAACTAGGCAGCAAGCAATGGAACGCAATGCTTCCGAAATCTAAAAAGGACCTTTTTGTTCCTGAGCCTGCCTTTATTCTTGGCATTAGCGACGCAGCAAAATTTGCTACAGCTTTGAAAGGTTACCGCGAGGGAATCAATCAAATCATCAAGGATGCTGCAGGGTTTGACCCCACAGGAACTCTTGCTGCAATCAAGATTCCAGCACCCGAAGAAAAGACTTTAAAAGAAGGTAAAGCTTACTACTACCCAATTCCTATGCTTGAAGATATCACCAAGAAACTTCAACCTGCAGCGGTGGTAGGGCCGAATTTTTCTGCAATCACTTTCTCGTTTGAACATGCAGAAAGATTGCTGAATAAAACTCCACTAACGTCTGAAGTTGCAAAACTTGCAAGCATTGAAAAGAACCTCGCAGGGTTTTGTATTTTCGATAACACCGCCCTGATGACAATGCTCAATCCATGGGTCGAATTTGGTTTTGAAATGATGCCCCCGGGCATTGATGAAGCCTTTGGTGTAAAAAAACAGGTCAAAACCTTCTTTGAAGTTCTTGGAACCTGCAAAGGAACCGTCTGCACTACCTTCATGGAAGATGGCATCTGGGTTAACCATTCGATTTCGGTTTGGAAAGACCTAGAATAATCTGACTTGGCTTAAGTAAAGGCTCCATGCTTAATTGCTTGGGGCCTTTTATTTTTTAAATTGCGTCTGCAGCCATTCTTTTATTTCTTCGATATGTTTTTGCGGTTCAGGTTCAAATTCGAAAGTGTGATGCGCCTCGGGGTATTCTTTAATGGTCAAGGAACCCGAGGCAAAGCGTTTAACAAATTCAATCGTCTTTTCATTGTCAATAATTTTGTCCTGCCCTGCGATAAGCAACAGAATGGGCTTGCTGATTTTTGTCCTGAAAATTCGCAGATAAAAATCGAGTCTTACGCTATCTAAAAGAAATCTCGCAGTGGCCTTCCTTAATGCAAGTGGATCTTCCTTTAAAAAATTTTGAGCAACAGGGTTCGAGGTAAAAAGTTCTGGGTCATTGAGTGGGATATTAAAAAGTCTACGAGGGGAAAACAAACTTCCCAAGGCGATGAAAAATCGTTCCTTGCGTGTGGGTTGAATCTTAGGGCAAAAACCTGGCGCAAGAAGAATAAACCCATCCACCAAATTCGCCATGCGGATTTCTAACCCAAATGCGATCTTCCCGCCCCACGATATCGCCCCAAGAATCAAAGGCGTTGATCCTGCAATCTCTTTTCTTTGATACTGCAGAAATTCCTTAAGATCGTCCAGCAAAGTACGAAAAGAAGGACTGTCCCCCCTTGATACTTCATTCAACCCACTCCCGCGCCTATCTAAAAACAAAACCCTGTAGCCTGCTTGTGCAAATTTCTTGCATGAAGTTTCATACCAACCACCATGGCTTTGAATTCCATGAATGAAAACGATCGTGCCCTTGGATATTCCTACGGGTTGAAAATGACGGTAATGAAGTTTGTACCCTCCCGAAGTAATGAAAGATGATATTTCAAAAGGAGTATCAACCACGGAGTATCTCCTGCCTGATCGAAACCCTGGCCAATGCTTTTTCATCCATCACAATTCCCAAACCATGGCCTGTGATTGCAGGGGCGACTCCACCCCAACCAAAAGTAATATCTCTTTTGGAAAGATTCTCCTTCACCAAATGCTTATCGTAAGATCCCTCAAGATAGCGGATATCACAAACAGAACAGGCAAAGTGTCTACCTGCGGAGGAAAGAATTGCAGTCTCGCCCACCTGGCAACCAAGTTGATATTTCATGCCATGCCTGCGGGCATATTGCGCCAGCCTTAACGAAGGAATGAATCCACCGCATTTAGAAAGCCTGATGTTAAAATAATCGCATGCTTCATGTTCAACCGCGCGCTCTGCATCAATCATCGAGCAAAGAGATTCATCAAGCATGATGGGGGTGCGAACTTGTGTGCGTACTTTTTTCAACTGGTAAACCTGTTCATGAGGCACAGGTTGTTCCATGCAGGTGATTCCCGCAGGTTCTAATTCTTGAATGCGCTGAGCAGCTTCATCAATGGACCAAGCCTCATTGGCATCTGCCCTGATATCTATCTTCTTCCCGAGCCATTTTCGAATCTGCAATATTCGCTTGGCATCATCGTAACCTGCAATACCCACCTTAACCTTCATCTGCTTGAAACCATAAAGGCTGTAAAGCAGCGATGCGATTTTCATTTTCAAACCGGATGCAGAGGTTATCGCCCCACTATAACGAACCTTATTCACCGGCTTGAAGAGATCACCCGCAAGTAACTTGGTAACCGAAGAGAGTGGCTCCTTGAACTTTTTCCCGTAGGCATCGAGCACAGCAATTTCCAAAGCACAGCGGGCAGCATTGGCACTGCATTTACGATCATCTTCTGGAGCAGTGGGCAAGTGCAATCTTTCCGCCATCTGTACGGCCTGAAAGAAATCAGAGCAGGATTCAAGTTGGGAAGTAATCTGGGAGTTGCGCAGAATCTCCATGGAAGAATCAATGGTTTCACCCGTGACATAATCTCGGGGCAAACCTTCGCCAAAGCCTGTTATGCCATCTTCCAAAGTGCAACGTACGAGAATATTGTCGGTATCGGTCCGGGCATGCGAGGCATGCTTGATGGTGCGCTTTAAAGGAATACGAACATGGCTAATTGAAACTTCCGATATTTTCACAAGACCCTCATAAAATAGCAAATCGACTTGTTCAGATCATATTATTGCAAATCAAGTACCTTGTCATCACAAAGATAAGCCGGAATTCATTTGCGCAATTTTAGATATTAAGCTAGGTTTAAGAATGTATCTGGGAACTAGACAACAATGGAGGGATTTTCCTTATGTCTTTTTCACCTTCAACAACAACTTCTTCTGCAAGGATTGCGCTTAGAAGTTGCCCTTTTTCAGCTTTACGCGATGTAGTTTTAGAAGAAATCGGCGAACGCGTCATCATTCATGGCACCGTAAACAGTTATTATTTAAAACAGATTGCTCAAGAAGCAATCATTCCATCACTTGCTGGAAGAATCTTGGAAAATCAAATCCAAGTGATCAAAGAAAAAGCTGGTTAGAAATCCAATTGCATACCAACATTCAAACCATTGATAATTAAATTAGAATTGTCAAAGGTAAAGGCAGGTATTTGAATAGTTTGTGACGATGTCTGCTGCTGAACTGCCAATCCTGAGTAATTACTTTGGGTAGTGTAAGGAATTAACTGCGTTTGATTCGACGCACGAAGCACATTAGCCATCAGAAGAAAATCGTACCCAGCAGTTATTTTCAGTCTATCAAACAATCTGTATCCAAGTTTTAAATTAAGCTCCGGAATCAATCCAAACTGGTTCCTTGAATGTCGGCCTACATCATACGGGGAGAATAATACTCCAGCAGCGTAATTTTGTACTTGGTTTGAAGTTGTTGTGGTTGCGCCATTAGTCGAATTTACCACAAATGTCTGGGTAGTACTGGAATTTATAGTAACCACTTGATGCTGGACACCGATCCCTAACTTTCCATTACAATCAAAGGAAACCCTTTTGTAATTGTAATTGGAATTAATCCCTATCTGCGGACCTAAAAAGTTATTGTAAACTTTAATATTATCTGAACTTATTGAAGTAATTGACTGATACTGGGAAAAATTTGACTGCAAACCTTGTGCTGCATCAGGAGATGGAATTCCAGGAGGTTGAATTATATTATAAATAGAATTAACTCCCAAAGATTCATTAAATTGGAAGTACCTAAAGCCTAACAATCCACTAAAAAGAACATCGCCAAAAATCAGATCTCGTCCTTTTAGGTCAACTTCCCCACCGCCGACAAAATTATTTGCTGAAGCATAAACTTGCGAACCAATATTTCGTGGAACAACAATTGGAACAGTTGCAACTTCGGTATTAGCGTTTATACTGCCTGCGGTGCCGCCTAATGCAACTTGGGACTCTAAGCCAGTTTGAAAATTAATTGGAACCGTATTAAAACTTGTATTACTGGATAAATTATAACTAGAAGTTGGAATAATAATTGCATTTAGCAAAACAGACAAACCTGTATCCTGCTCCAAAGCTAATCCACCGGTAAAACGCATCCCGTTTTCCATGCCGTAATTTATTATCCCATTTTGAGATAATGAAGCTTGAGACTGTGGGGTAAGAGATGCATAAGCAATAAAAGCATTTTGTGTACTCCCATTATCAATTGCTATGGGAGCCCCCACAATTCCTACAGGGACATTAAATACGATGGGGTTCACTGTCGTGTTATTCAACTTCCATGCAAGGTATTCGCCACTTAGGAAAAATCTTGGATATAAAGGTACAGCCCCTTCTCGAGGAATCGCACCAATTGGCACTTTATCCACTTCCACTTCCATTGCTGGTAATTCCAATTCCTTCTTTTCGTTAGTACCTTGTTCTTTTTTGATTACCGCTGAACCAATCTGACCATACGGGCTAAGAGGCGATGGAACCTTACCACCATCCACGGGGGATTGCGCAACTATGGCAGACACCATGAGCAGCCAGGCACCTGATGCCAACAGCTTTTCTCGTTTCATTTTCTGCCACCCCTCCGACTTTATTACTGTTTGGTTTCGGTTTCCCGGCATCACAAGCCGGGCAAACTTTGCCATTTTTATGCATTATCCTGTATGCTCTATCGACCTTTTAAAACCAAACCTTCAAAATATATCGAACATTCCGACAATTCCGATTATTACATCGTAAAAATAGGAAGAGCAGGAGCCCTGGGCAAACCGCTTTTCACTTGTTTCACTTTCTTTCTACTCTCGTTCTCGTAATCTGCATACAATATTAAAAAGGATTTATTCATGAAACGATTCATTGAACAGTTGCCTAAAGCGGAGCTTCACCTTCATATTGAAGGAACGCTTGAACCAGATTTCTTACTCGAAAAAGCAAAAAAACATCTTATACAGTTTCCGTTTCATTCCATTGCAGAAATCCAACACGCCTACAATTTCTCCAACCTGCAATCCTTTTTAGACATCTACTACCAAGGCATGGCTGTTCTCAAAGATGAAGATGACTTTGCCGAACTTGCCTGGCGTTACTTTCAAAAGGCCCATGCGCAAGGCGTGCTACATGCTGAAATATTCTTTGATCCCCAAGCACATATTGAACGGGGTATCAGCTTATCAACGGTGCTGGATGGTTTATGCAAAGCGGTAGAAAGGGCAAAGAAAGAACTACAATTAAGCGTCTTTCTCATCCCCTGTTTCTTACGGCATTTATCAGAAGATTCCGCCCTCAACACTTTTGCTCAATGTTTAAAGTTTAAACAAGTGATCACTGGGTTTGGACTCGATTCTTCCGAGGTTGGGAATCCTCCCTCCAAATTTCAAAAAGTATTCACCCAGGCGAAGCAGCAAGGGTTCCGCATCACCGCACATGCAGGCGAAGAAGGACCACCTTCATTCATTGAAGATTCTCTGGATTTATTGCAGGCAGAACGGATCGACCATGGCGTTCGTTGTTTGGAAGACGAGAAACTAATAAAGAGGTTAGTACGAGAAAAAATCCCGCTTACTGTTTGCCCACTTTCAAACCTAAAATTAAAAGTAGTGAACCACCTTCAAGAGCATCCTTTAAAGAAAATGCTCGATTGTGGAATTATCGCAAGTATTAATTCTGATGATCCCGCTTATTTCGGCGGCTACATAGCGGATAATTTTGATGCCTGCGCTACAGCATTAAACCTTACCAATAAAGATTCTGCTCTTGCAGCAAAGAATTCATTTATTGGTTCTTTTCTAGATGCGAATACAAAGGCTGCATATCTGGCAAAACTAAAATCATACTGCGATAGCAATGAAGTGGAACTGGGTTAAACAGCTTAGAACTTTGAATTGATAAGGACATTTGCCTTACGATATAATTCCTCAAAGTCTGCCTGCAGTTTTTTTCTTCCTACAAACAATGGCCTTGCAAAATCTACCATTTGCAACACATCGGGTGCTGCTTGTTCCTTAAGCGCGATTTCGGCTATTTGAAACAGCAGGCTTAATCGTTTCTCAATTTCTTCAGGCTCCAACGCCTGAGGCAACTCCCTTAATGCACTCCAAGCAGGCAACCATTTTTGATTTTCTATCCCGCATAGCACTAACAATTCCCTCACAGGCGCTAGCTCGATTTTAGGGTTCATGGTTGCAGGCTGCATTTTTCCCAGAAGCTCTACCAAGAAATTAATCCTGCGAAGCGGAGCTTCCTTTCGGACAATGTTGTTCCATTCATTGATAAGTTTTAGATCTTTACTTTTGGATAAGACCTCAAGAAATGCCTGCCAAGATTTTTCTTGAATTCGTGGATCACCCTCAGCAATCGCCGCTTTCCACAAAGTTGCAAGATGATTTACAGTTCCAAAATCGCCTAAAAGCGTAGCACTTCTTGCCCTTACCCCCGCATCCGGATCCTTCAAAAGAATTATTTCCATGCGTGATTGCAACCGCAATTTGTCATCTTCCTTAATGAGCTTTGCCTGATTCACAGCACGTGATACCGCTCCAAGTATTCCAAGCCTGACCCCGATATCAGGGTCTTCCAGACCTGCCAATAATTCCTCTAACACCGATATATCTGCAATTCTTTCTAATGCTTGTGCTGCAGTTTTTCTTACCGCATCCGCCTTATGCTTCAGTAATCCTGCAAGCAATGGAACAGCGGCAGGAACCCCTAAAGATCCAAGATCTTCCGCGGCTTCCACCACAACTTCCAAAGCAGGATCGCTTAAAGCATTTTGCAATGCAGGAAGCACAAGAATCATTCGGGCCGCACCATCGTTGCCCTTAGCTTGCATTGCAAGCGATCTTGCTGCAGCAGCTCGAACCGCAATTTGATCTGATTGAATAATAAGAAGTAAACGATCAAGACAAGCTTTATCATTCCATCGGCCCAAGCCAAGCACTGCTTGCCTGCGCACTTCGTCGACAGGATCCCTGCTAAAACTCAATAACATTTCGCCTGCTGCCTTACGATAAGATTCTTCACCAAGAGCCTCAGCCAACCAACCAGCAAGTAATAAACGAACTGCAGGGTCTTCATGATCTAATAAGCCCTGAAAGAAAGGAATTTTTTCAGTAGGCCCTAGCCGGGAATAAAGCTGCTGATAAAGCGTACGGTTTCGATTTCGCGAAGAATCAAGCTCACCTTCAAGCCTGGTTAATTTAGCATTACGCTGTGCAAGCCGTTCTTCAAGCCAAGCTTCAGATGATAGATTTTTCCGTTCATCAAACCAAAGTTGCCAAGTAACACTATCACGGCCAAGATCTTCCCCGATCAAATCTGCTAGAGCTTGCCTGCTTCCCAGCCTGACACTTTCTTTGGGATCAGTAAAAAGTTTAAGCAACGTTTCTGCAGCACTTTTCTTTCCTGTTTTCCCCAGCGCAATCATTGCTTGCTGTCTGGTGCTTTCTGCAAGGCTAATATTTTCAGCAATTTGCTTTAACTTGAATGCACCTCTACCATCAACACTTGCGCCCAAGGCTTCGGCAGCCGACTGGCGTACTGCGGGCGAATCAACCGAAAGCGCCTCAATCAATTCTTCGGAAAAACGGCCATCTCTTCGCAGTTTGATTGCTCCAGCAAAGGCGGTAAAAACTTCAACATTACGCGGATCGCGCAGATATTGTTTAACGGTCTCGGTTGCGAGAGGTGTTTGTTGTTGCAAGATCAAATAAGCAGCTTGTGCCTGCAACTGCGGTTGTTTTTTATCAGCAAGAAGTTCTTTCAGGCGTGCTATATCGGAGGCAGGTTGTTGAACCTGTCCTGTCAATAAAAGCAGTGCTAAAATCCATCCTGAAATCATCAGTTAATCCGTTGAAGAGAAAGTGCCCAAGGGGCGGAACCATAACCAGTTGGGAAAATCAAGTCAACCTCGATTCAATTGATGTTGGTATCGCCTATTTTTAATGATTCGAGTATGTTTTCAAAGGCACGAATGGAGTGCTTTTTTGCCCAGCTAAGGAAGGCTTGATGTTAAAGGTATTTAAAAATCCAGCAATTCAAATCGCCTGCCTTTTAGTAGCTTGGGCCTTGGTATGCCTACCCAATCTGGGCATTTCTAGCCTTTGGGATATTGATGAAGGTAACAATGCGGAAGCTGCATACGAAATGATGGAATCGGGAAACTGGATTGTTCCCACTTATAATTATAATCTTCGTGTTGATAAACCTGCATTGCTTTACTGGCTCCAGATCGCATCCTATAACACTTTTGGTGTGAACGAATTTTCAGCCCGATTTCCTTCCGCTCTGGGGGGCCTATTTTCCCTATTTGCAACCTATGCTCTCGCAACAATCATGTTCGGGGCGAGCACGGGCTTCTTCGCAGGACTGATATTATTAGCAATGCCCGCTTGGGCAGGGTCTGCCCATTTTGCCAACCCTGATTCTCTTCTAAACGCCTGTGTTGCATGGTCCTTCTTTGTTTTTTTCAAGGGTTATCAAAACAACAATTCTACCTGGCTGCTTTGGGGCGGAATCATCACCGGCATTGGAATGCTTGCCAAGGGGCCCATCGCTCTCGCACTTCCATTGTTGATTATTCTTTTGTTCTTACTCTGGGAAAGGCAACCCAAGCGCCTGCTTTCCATTCATCTGCTGGGGGCGCTTTTTTTATTCTTCCTAGTTGCTGGCCCTTGGTATATCTGGGTGGGCGTAGAAACAAAATTCCAATGGCACAGAGGCTTTTTCTTCACACATAACCTAGGCAGGTTCAGCACTGCGATGGAAAACCATTCAGGCCCCTGGTTCTATTATTTGCTCGTCATCGCAATCGGCTCTGCACCTTGGTCCGCATTCATTGGCATGACTTTCTTGAATGCTAAAAAAGAGCTTTTCAATACCGAACCTTCAAACAACACTATCAACGACCGTAGTGCAGTTCGCTTGCTTGCAACTTGGATTGCTGTTGTGCTTGTTTTTTTCTCAATCTCGAGCACCAAGCTTCCCAATTACATTCTGCCCCTCTACCCAGCCATTGCAATTCTCACTTCAAGAGCAATGCTTGCTTGGAAAAATGAAACTCACGCCTACCCCAACTGGCTTCCTAAAACAGGCATGTTTATTTTGGTTTTCATTGGCATCATCACCAGTGTTGCAATGATTCTAGTTTCAACCCAGGCAGATATTTCGTGGATCAAAGGAAGAAAAATTCCAAAGCTTGAGCAAATGGCATTCATCGGATTTATTCCAATCATGTGTGGCACCTTCGCTTTGGTACTTGCTGAAAAGAAAAATCGCATCGCAACACTTGCAATTCTATGCTTGGGGTCAATTGGCTTCACGGGGGCATTAGGCGCATGGAATGGTTCGAACCTCAATGAAATCAAAGCCCCAAAAATGCTTTCACAACTCTTGCCTGAAGATCATCTTACCCGAGAAATTGTGATCGCAACCCACGATTGGTTTCAACCCAGCATTACTTTTTATTGCAAGCGCCAGATCAACACCTTAATTTCCGAAGAGGAAGTTAAGCAATTCCTCGATCAACCAATACCTGTTTACATATTCATGCCCGAAAAGAAATGGGATGCAATCGCACTAAAACACCCACTCCGAGCAAAAAAAATTGGCCAGGCCACCGACTTCTATCGCAATTGCAATGTCGTGCTCCTGACCAATCAATAAGCTTTTCTACTTTAAAACCTACTTGCTCTTAAAACTCCCGATCGACATTTGCTTATCTAATTCAACCTTGAATTCATAGGTCGTGGTGTTCGCCTTGGTTCCATTAGTTTCAGGCAACAAATTAATATCCCATCGCAATAAGTTGTTAGGTCGATCCTGCCTGAGATAAACAGGGTCGATACTTATTTCAGGGGCTACTTTCCCCAAGGTTACATTCAACGCTTCATTTTCGCCCTTAGGCAATCGATCCCAAAGTTGAACCTTCACAGCTTCCTGCTTAAAACTACTCAGAAGAATTCGGTACTCAAATTTCAAGACTTGGTTACCTCCCTGCATGATACGGGATTTCTCAACCAATTGCCTTTGAACTTGCAATTGTGGGTCTGTACCAAACCCAACGATGAACGATTCACCAATGGCTACCAAAGGAAGTTGCATCCTTCCAACGAAATCGGTTTCGGAATACATAGTTGCTTCCCCGGGAAGAAGCACAAACTTACTTTTGTTGGTTAGATTTGCTTGTTTATAAACATGAGGCGTAAGCACTGGAACAGCTTTATAGAAATACTCTGGTGGAAGGTCGATCCGTGCAACTTCAAGCACCTGTTCATCATTCCTAGAAGGGATGCTGATTTTAGTTTCAAGCTTGTATGCTACACTTGGTCCCTCTCGATCTGAATCCGCACTTTTATTCAAATCAGAAAGAGTCTGTCGTTCATCGCCCAGAAAAACGAGATCTTTAGCCTGCTCCAAATTCCCGACATAATTAAAGATTTCGTTACTGGACTTTTCATCTTTTTTATTGGCATCTACCTGGGCTTGCCTACGTAAATTCTTTGAAGCCTCCTGGATCTCTGCAAGGGCAGTCCCACTATTAGGCGACTGCGGAATAGCGATATATCCAGAAGAATTTGATAACCCTAAAGCTGTCCCGGGTTTTCCGGGGGGAACTGCACCGCCTTTAGGTATCAAGCTTACTGCAAGGCCTTTTAAATCTGGAGGCGTTGCGTTCAACATTGGTTGCGCAGTGGAAAGGGTCAGCTCAACCCCCGTCCAATCCTCGCCTGATTGCTGGTGCACCGATGCAAGATACTCAAGCTTGACAGCATCCTTGGCGGTTTTTCCTGCGCGGATTTTATACTGCGGATGCCAATACGCTGCATCAACAAGATAATTCAAACGCAGTTTCCCTGCACCCGCATTTACTTTTTCAATCACAATAATTGCATCGGTTTCTGTTCTTACGGTGCCACTAGTTAGTTCCTGCAATTTTCGGGTCAAAAACTGGGTACTCTTCATTATCTGCTGCGATTTCTGTCCGAATTCAACACCTTCCTGAGCCCGGGCGATTCTCTCCATCTTCAAATAATTCGCCAACGCGATTGCAGTATCAGAATCCAGCTTTCCTTTTTCGGTGGCATTCACCGTACTGGCACTTGCAAACCCTTCCAACTTGGTAAGGAATGTTGTGTTCGCAGTATTGGCAGTAATCATGGCTTGTACTTTTTGAGTTTCCATTTCATTCTTTTTTAGCTCTTCTTCAATCTCACGAACTTCTTCGCGCTTATCTTCCTTAATCGGCTTGTTGCGATACCGCGTTGCCAGCACCCGAATCCCTTCGGTACCCTCTGAATACACCGAGGATGGTTGAACCTTCGCAGGCATGGAAGAAATCACTAATTCCATGGCGCCCATTCCCGCAGGGATATCCACTTCGCGGGTTACAAGTGCGCTATCCGAATAAATCGTCACTGCAACCACTTTACTTTTTGCTTCAACAGGATCCTTACCTACGTCTTTTGCTGCCTCTTTAATTGGGCTCTTTTGCTTTTTAACTTCCTGGGCATTTATCCCTAATCCAGACCAACCACCAACACCAAACAAAAGGGCGACAAATGTAAAAACTTTAAACATCTTCATCATGGCATTAACACCTTTCAAAATTTAACTTCTAAACCCATTCATTCAAGGTAACATCACGTGCATCTTCAAAGCATCGAAAAGAAAACCAACCGGTCCTATCTTCAATTCATGTTAATTCAAACACGCATAATCAAATTAAAAACCATCTCTACAAGTAAGACGATTCAAATTCGCATTTCTTGCAAAATTGTTGAGATTCTTAATTATGTATGATTCATCAAATTGCAGCAAAATAGCACAAAACACTTAACATTAGGGCAATACTTTCGATCTTGAGAATATTGCCCCTTCAAATTTCTAATGATTCGATACTACCAAAAAATGGATTCATCCCGAAAAAACTACAACCACCCTAGAAATGTTACGAGAACATATCACGGGTGGTTGCAAAATAGGAAGCAAGCTCTTCTTGCTAAAATTCGTTCACTAAATCTACGCAGCCTTATTCATCATGGCTTTATCAAGGTTATACGTATCCCGAATCAGATACGATGCTTTTCCCTGACTTTCAAAATAAGTGCGGGTCATCACTTCCCCCAACAACCCCATGGATATCAATTGTATGCCCACCAAAACCAGCATCACGCTTAAAAGTAGCAATGGGTTTCCTGTCATATCCGTCTCGCTAAACAATTTCATTGCGATTGCTCCAAGAACGCTCGCAAAGCCCAAACCAATTGCAAACAAACCGCCCGTTCCAAGAAAATGCATGGGCCTTGTCAGATAAGAATAAAGAAACTTCACGGTGATTAAATCCAAAACCACACGCAAGGTTCTCGTCAAATTGTATTTAGTTTTTCCCGCAACCCGCGGATGATGCTTCACAGGAACCTGAGTCAACCTGCCCCCACACATTTGCGCAAGCACCGGAATAAACCTGTGCATCTCTCCATACAAAGGCAATGCAACTGCCAAATCCCTTTTCATCACTCGTATCGTGCAGCCCATATCTTTTATCGAGCAACCTGTTACTTTTCGAATAATCCAGTTCGCGATAAAACTAGGAAACTTCCTGAGCCAAAAACCATCTTGTCTGTTAGCGCGTTGACCAAGTGCCGCATCACAATCTTCATTTATTTTTTCTAACAACATCGGCAGGTCTGAAGGATCATTTTGCAAATCGCCATCCATGGTGGCGATGAAGTCTCCCTTCGACCAATCAATACCCGCTTGCAGCGCAGGAGTCTGGCCGTAGTTTCTTTTAAGCAAAACCACCTTGGCGCGGGTGTCGCGTCGGGCTAGTTCTGCAAGAATCAGCGGTGATCGATCAATGCTGCCATCGTCCACATAGACAACTTCAAATTCGTGTACTCCAGATCCATTGGAACTGGCACAGTATGGTTCCAACGCAGAAGCAATTTTATCATGCAAAGCAAGAATATTATCCTGCTCGTCTTTGATCGGTATTATTACGGATAGCAGAGCCATCGTGCGATTCCTCCAATTCGGTTGACCCGGATATTTCGCCTTCCAACTGAACATCTTTCATGTCCGAGCTTGAAGCGCTTCCCCGTGAACCCAGGTAAAAAAAGATTCCTATCATTCCTACTGCTACATAAACAGAAAAACATAGTACAGATAATGCAACTGCGGATGCAGGTGCGATTGCCAAAGGCGTCAACATTAAAACTGTCGCCCCTTCCCTCAATCCCATTCCACCCAAACTTATAGGCAACATGGTCATGAGCGTAACCAAAGGCACCATCACAAAATAAAAGGGCAACGGTATGGGCAGATCCATCCCCAATCCTATCAGCATCATAATTGAAACGCTTGAAAGTTGCACCCATACAGACATCGCTGTGGTTAAAACCAAAACCTTCCCATTCCCAAAACAAAGCTTTGCACTTTTCAACACAACAAGTAACTTTGGAAACCGAACTGAAAATTTTGCAATCAAGGGTAGCATTGACAACGATCCAATAGCACCCAACCCTACCGACATCACCGAACCTTTAACCCACACGGGCAATTCCACGGGGCTGAAAATTGTTGCTACAACTGCAATTGCAACCAACACCAAAACACCGCTAAATCGGTCTGCAAAAACGGTCAAAACCGCCTTGCTTCTTCGATTTTCAACCAAATCATCTTTCATCTTATAAGCCAGATACCAAGCGCGAACCACATCGCCACCCACCGAAGTAGGCAAGGCAAGGTTGAAAAACATCCCAATGAAAAAGAACTTCATGTATTCGTAAAATGTCCCGCCAAAACCAACTGCGGTAGCGAGGACTTTCCAACGCTGGCAACTCAACACCTGCGTAAAAAAAAGAAGCAGAAAAGCAGCAACCCAATAAGTGGGGCGTAGTGTTGCAAACGAATCCATAATCTGGCCCAGATTGACCCTCGTCAGAATCAATCCCACCAGCAACAAAGTTCCCACCACTCGTACCAGCACTTTCATTGCACAATCACCTTTGCTTCAAGGATCTCTGAACCTGCTTGATGAAACGCTGCATGCTGCGGATCGCTCATGTCCAATCTTAATAAACAACTGCCACCTTCTTTTAAAGGTGGAATCACCACCGAAATATCTATACTCTCGCTTGGCTTTACCACTGCTTGAAAATTACCTGCAAACCCACTCGCAAGTACCCTGCGATCATCCGTCAGCAACAACCATTTTACTTTAATTCCCGCATTGGTTCCCGGCTTCATTACCCACTCCCTAATCGATGTATTTTGCGCCCTAACCCTCAACAATTTACTCCTGCCTTTTTCCAAATGCAGAATCTCGCCATCACCTTCAATTAAATGCAGATCTGCAACACAATCCCCAGGCACATAATACTTTTTCACCCATTCCCTGAATCGATCATTCGTATGGCCAACCTCATTCTTTGCAAGCCATTCTTTGTACAAAACAAAGAACTCATCAATATGTGCAGTCCGACCTATATTGAGGTGCCCATAATACGGACTCAATTGCCTTAAAGCCTCATCGATGCCAATATCTGTTTGCAACAACTCTGACATCACCACCGCCATCCCTGTTCTATCAATGCCCTTATGGCAATGAAACAACATTGGTTTTTCACTTTGATCAATCACATCCACCAATTGATTAATAGTTTTGGTGGAAGGCAGTCTACCTGCGGAAAAGCTCAGATCTTCTTGCGATATATTGCAATTATGAATAGCTTGAACCTGATCCATATACCAAGGCACCGTATCGCAACAACCTCGAAGGTTAACCACGGTTTTGATGTTATTTTTCTTAATAACAGATTCCAACCTTGTAGCTCCAAGCTGGGAGCAACGATAAAATTTTCCGGGCACGACCTCGTAGAAGTTCCCGCCTAGAAAAATGTAAACGCATTTAAGAGATAGTAATAATATTAGTAAAATTGCAAGTAACCGAAAGCCCAATACCCATCCTGCTTTTTTTGGCTTGCTTGCCTCTTCGAACAAATTACTTTCCGGCTTTAACGGCATCGCACTTCCTTGTGCCCATGATTCTTCCTAACCAAACGGGGATTGTGCCAAATCTAAATCTTTTCTGCCAGACCGGTTAAGGAAGGGTGTTGCCCCAAATTGCCTCGCTGACTCCTCTTCCCTCGGTGCCCCAAACTTTGATATAAGCAACTGATTCATCGACATTTCGGGAGATTTTCTGCATGGCAGTAACCGCAAGGACTGATCAAACCCCCTGGGGCAGACCAAAAAAGCTGCTACTAGGTTTTTGCATCGGTTTTGTTTTACTGGGAATTAGCTTACGATTACTGCGATTAGGCCTGAATTTCCCACTCTGGGGCGATGAGGCTTTTGTTGCATTAAATTTCTTTGACTCTGATTTCGCCAGCCTTACAAAACCCCTTAGGCATTATCAAATCGCCCCTCTTGGGTTTTTATGGCTCGAAAAAACTGCTGTACTACTTTTCGGCACTAGCGAATTCACCCTCCGCATCGCCCCCTGCATCGCTGGCATTTTTGCATTCCTTATTTCCTTTAAAGCCGCCCAAAATATAACTCCCCCTAAAACAGCTTTGCTTACCTTGGCTATTATGGCTGTTTCTTATTACCCCATCAGGCACTCATGCGAAGTAAAACCCTACGCCTTTGATTTCTTAGCAGCATCAATTTTCCTCTGGCTAGGCTCCAACGCCCTTAAAAGTAATTCGACCTCTCAACCCATTTTCCTTCTCGCAACCCTTTCCCCCATTCTCCTGTTCACCTCCTTCCCTGCTGCTTTTTCCGCAGGCGCCGTTTGCGTCGCACTAGTGTTCCACATCCTTCAACAAAAAAAATATGCCCTCATCACACCAGGCATTTTTCTAATTTGCTCTGTTCTTGCATCTTTTCTTGCCCATTACGCAATCATTGGCACCAACCAATTCCATAACGAACTTGCAAAACATCAAGCCTACTGGGATTCCACTTTCCCTCCCTCCAACCCTTTCCAATTACCCTACTGGCTATTAAAAACTCATGCAGGAAACCTCAGCGCTTACCCTATTGGGGGCAAAGACGGCGCGAGTTCTCTGACCCTCCTATTTTTTCTCTTGGGCATTTTAACACTCCTTCGCAATTCCAATTTTTCAATCCTCATCCTTTTGCTAGCGCCCTTTGCCTTCAACCTTATTGCTTCTTTCATGGGCCGCTACCCTTATGGTGGAAGTGCCCGAGTCGCACAGCACTTGGTTCCTTCAATCTGCATTTTATCTGCGCTGGGGATTAGCAGCATTTTACGATTGCACCTACTTGCAAATATCTGCTCCAAGGCCTACCTTGGCATACTTTGTTGTTTGATTATTTTGGCTTTCTTTCAAGCAGGAAGGGATGTTAAAAAACCTTACAAATCATCGGGAGACCTTGAAGCCCGAGCCTTGATTCAAGAATTATGCTCTTCTTTGCAACTAGACGAATCAATCTTGATCACCCAAGAAAAAGATCTGATCGATCCAACTTTAGAATGGTACTTGCGTCTTCAAAAAAATAAAATTCTTTGGACTACCGAAGAAATGCTGCCAACGTTGGTAACTCAAAAAAAGCAAATTCTTTGGCTTTGGTTACCTAATCGCCCACCGGGTGGCGATACTCTACCTACCATTGATATTCCAGTTTTTAATGGTGTTCAAACCATGATAAAAAAAGAGTTCTCATTCGCTTTGGGCAGAGATAATTTAGTCAAACCACAAATGGTGCTGGTTCAGCTAAAACCTGATTAAGCAATCTTACTAATTAAAATCCTTGTACTTTAATAACTAAGGTTTCAACGCAATTGGCTTTGAAGCATCCTTCGTTATAAGCGTAGCTTTTAAAAGGTTTTCCGCCCTTTCAGGGTTGCGCTCCAAATACCATGGCAATGCTCCAAAAAACATCTGCATCTGGCCCACCGTTTTTTCAGACATCCCCGCCATCGATGAACCAAACGCTTTCGATATTATCGCTGCAGCCTTGCTTTCCGTTTTTGCATAAATCGTCATTTGATGCTTTACGGTTTTATTGATTACGCTTTCCTGATATTGCAATACAATCACCGCCTGTACCGGAATCGCAGGCAAAAGCGCAGTGGGCTTGCCCATCCCATGGGCGTACCAAACCTTCAAGCCATCTTTGTCCGTGATCAAATGAAATTGAATGTTGTTGCCAGAGGATTCACGCGAATAAAAGGTGTTCGCATTTTCCTTCTCGATACTCGAACACTTCGCACCCAACATTTTCCACATCGTCACCGCATGGTGTGGGTTTTCCAAAAGCCATTCGTAGGTGCTTGGGTCACAGGTAAAAACCTCCGCAGGGCCCTTGGCAGACAAAGTAGGGTCTGTTATCACCGACCGAACTTTTTCCTGCCATGCCTCCGGAATTTCCTTCCCTTTTAACAATTCCAACTGCGCAAAAGGTTTTAACTCTTGCGAGGAACCAGACCATGTACCGGTAGGTTTGTACTCTCGCTCTAATTCTCCTGCTGGTGCATTTTGAATTCTCGAGATCACAACAAATATCAGAAGCATCAGATTAATTCTTTGCAAGCGGCGCATCGAAACTCTCCAGCTTTCCCATTTTAATAGACACATACATCCAACCCTTATCTCATCGTTATCCCCAAGTGCCAGCTTTAATGATTTTACCGGTTTTTCCATTCCAACTCCTAGGGTTGCCTTTTTCAACCCCCAATGTTTATATTGCCTTCGTACTTTTACTTTTGCTTCAAAGGCTAAATCCCATGCTTAAAACCGCTCGTTTTGTTATCACACTAGCTTTGGTGGTTTGCTTGCCCGCACTCATCGGCTTAGGTTGGTGGCAGCGTGACTACCTCATGGGTTGGTACCTCACCGACCAATTAATTAAGGCAGAACCCCAATATAAATCACACTACATCGATGCTCTTGCAAAGCTTGGCGAAAACGCCCAATACCCGCTTTTAGATCACCTTGAAAAAGCCACCGATGCCAGCGCCCCCGACCTTACAAAAGCACTAGGCAAAATGTTCGAATCCTGGGGAGGCACCGCCTCACCCCTTTCCCAACAATGCTTTCATCACCTCGCCCGTAGGTTTACCTCTTTTTCTGCACCAGCTCAGGTACAAACCCTCGAACTCCTCGCCTCCATTTCAATAAATTCCCCACCGCCTAATCCTTTGACAACAGATTTCCTCGAGGGAACCAAATTAATTCTCGGCTCCTTACCCGAAGCCAACAACCCTAGCGCACTCGTTCCAGCAATGAAAATTGTTTCACAACTCATTAAAGCCACCACTGATAAGGAATTGCACTCTCGCCTTGCAGGTATCATGGCCAAGGCTATTACCGATGCGCCAGAAAACATTAAAATCCAAGCGATTCATTTGGCCATCGCACCAGATGTTGGATTAACCGAATTGAGCGTTGCAGCACTACAAGACAAAAATGTCGAAGTTAGAAAAGTTGCAATCTTAGCTTGCGCTGCCGCACTCGACAGCGTTTCTGTCGATTCACTTCTACCCTCTTTGCATGATTCCGATTCTGAAATTCGCGCATACTGCGAATCCGCGCTCATCGCACGAGGGCTGAAAAAAGAGCATCTTCAACTTGGTAAACTCCTAACAGATCCTAGGCCTTCCAAAAGGCTCGAGGTTTTAGATTCCTTGATGGAAGACAGTGAATTAGATCAAAGCATGTGGCTTAGAAAATTAAGCCATGATTCATCGCCCGCTGTACGCGTTGCTGCTCTTAGAATGATGAGCCTTCAGGAAACCACCGATCTCAACGACCGCATTGACCAAATGTCCCGCAGCGACCCAAGCAAAACTGTCTCCGAACTTGCCACTTATTACTTGAAATCGAATAAATTCAAGCCTGTTAACTACGAGACTCTCGGTAACTCAGGCAATAAATGACTATTTTGACAAAACTTTAATATTTTTTATTAAATTTGTTGACGAACCCCCCTTGCCTGTTACTATGAGATTGGCGAGATATAGGCGGCAACAAGCAGTCACACCTCAGCGCGGTTGACAGCTAAGCACCTGAAATCGCTGCCAAGAAGTATCTCCAGGCATTGTTTATTACTAATTGTCTGGGTTTTTCTGCATCATTCCCTCGCTTTTTGCAGAAACCTAAGAATACTTGTGCAGTCGTTTCACTTGGACCAAAGGAAGGACAGACCTATGTTAGTCCTGTCCAGAAAAAAGAACGAAAGCATCGTCATCAACAACGACATCATCATTACGGTGGTGGAAATTCGCGGTGATAAGGTACGATTAGGGATAATCGCGCCGAAGGATGTTCCTGTTCATCGTCAGGAAATTTTTGATGCCATCCATGGCAAGGAAGAAACTCCCGAAAGCAAGCCTGTTGATACCGAAAACAGCCTGCCTAAGGTTTAATCTTCCCTTATCATGACAAATGCTCTAAAAACTCTTCATTAAGTGGTTTTTGGTATCTTCTTCTCAATTTTATACTTTTTTATCTTATCCATCAGGGTTTCCCGGTGAATTCCCAAAACCTTGCTGGCTTGGGTTTGGTTCCATCCATTCCTTTCCAGCGCTATTTTAATAGCCCAAGCCTCAACTTCCGCTAGCCTTATAGTCTTGGGCAATTCGCCTCCAGATGAATCATTCGTCGGAATATCTATATCTTCCGCCATCAAGGTTTCAGATTCCGCCCTGTTCACACCCGATTCCAGCACCGATTTCAACTGCCTGATATTTCCTGGCCAATGATATTTTTTCAACTTCTCAAGAACTTCCACACTGGGCAAAAACCGTTTGCGATACTCCACCGAAAACCGATTTAAGAAAAAATCCACCAACTCTGGAAGGTCTTCAAACCGCTCTCTTAGTGAAGGAACTTTTATCACGCAAGCATTCAATCGATAAAACAGATCCTCGCGAAATCTCCCTTCATCTACTTCTTTTTGCAAGTCCCGGTTGGTTGCGGATATCACCCGAACATTCACATTTATTTCCTTACCTCGCAATGGGCGGATTTTTCCCGTCTCTAGCGTTCGCAACAATTTCGCCTGACAATCCAACGATAACTCGCCCACTTCATCCAAAAAAAGTATCCCATCATCTGCCTGCTGAAAATACCCTGTATTAGCTCTGTCAGCGCCTGTATATGCCCCTTTTTCATTCCCAAAAAGTTCTGCATCCGCAAGACTAGGCGATATCGTTGCGCAATTAACCGAAACCATCGGCTCCGCTTTCCTCAACCCCTTAGCGTGCAACTCCAGCGCAACCAACTCTTTCCCAACGCCGCTATCTCCAATGATCAAAACCGGGGCGTTTCGTATAGCAACCCGTTGTATTTCCTGCTTCATCTTCACTACAAGACGACTCGAACCAATTATTAATTCCTTGCCTTTTTCTTCTATAAGTTTAAATCTGTTATTGTCAGCTTCCAAAGCCCTGCGAAGCCTCAGTACATGCAGACTGTTTGCAAGGCAATCCACCAGAAATTCTGCAAATCGCACATCCTTAAAATTAAAAAACTTCCGCGAATTATACAAATGAACCGCACCCAGAACATTTTCAACATCACTTCTAGGTGGCTTGCATTTAACTAATAAACAAACTGCATCCTTCATTGATCGCAGACTATCTGCCTCGATTCCAACTTGCTCTTGAAGAAGCCAAACTGTTTTTACCCTAGCTACCGCTTCATTGGTAAGGGTTTTACTTAACACCAAATCAAGGCTGGTATCTGCAGGAAGCACCTGCTTAAGCAAAAATTCAGTGGTATCTAAACTAAGAAAACCAACTTTCTCTGCCTGAGTCCTTTTTAAAAGAATTCTAAGCGCCTTCTCAACCAAATCCCTCGGGTTATTTTCCAGCACCGAATCCGCAACATACGAAAACAAAAGGCTTAACTCATCATGCAGAAATTGAGTAATGAAAGGGTCCGACTTCGGCTCTTTTTCTTCTTCTTGCAAACCTAAATCAGGTATGGTCTTACTACTATCATCAATGACAATTGATGAGGTTTCAAAACGAATTTGGGCACTTCCGATATTTATTTTACATTGATTTATAAGAGCAATATCTTCGCTGATTCTGCTGCCATTTAGCTTAGTGCCGTTATTTTTACTGTGGTTTTTTAAAAAGAATGTGCCTGATTCAAAATACACCTCCGCATGAAAGCGAGAGGCATGTTCATCATGTATTATAAGGTCATTATCGGGATTACGGCCTATTTTAACAGACTGTTCCTGAGACAATAAAACCGTTAATGGGGCACCAATACCTAATTCGAGGACCAGTCGGGCTATCATGATCCACTCCACTAAAAAACTAATTATGTTACTAAATTAAGGTTATTTCCAGCATAAGGCAACAAAAAGCCATATTTAATCCTAAGTTGTTTGTAACACTAAGGTTGACCTCGATGGCCAACCCCGTTAAGATACCCCAATTAATCAAGGCCCCTTCGCCAAGTGGTAAGGCCGCGGATTGCAAATCCGCTATCCCCGGTTCGAATCCGGGAGGGGCCTCTTAAGACTCTCTCAGACTTCTTCGGACAAATCGTCCCAACCCCTTGATCTATATAACCTTATGATGCAACAATGCATCCTAGTCCACTCTGTGTGTTTGGACAAGAATACCCAGCAAATCCCTCCTTGGACGCATAGTTAGGGGTAAACTGGGGGTAAACAAAAATTCGC